>Ga0308165_1000215_pt1 | contig 138509 bp, 111 predicted proteins | sample PhyWR2_FD_201032 | JGI IMG/M metagenome (GOLD analysis project Ga0308165, IMG submission 201032) | Phyllosphere microbial communities from UC Gill Tract Community Farm, Albany, California, United States - DLSLW.R2 | ecosystem: Host-associated > Plants > Phyllosphere > Unclassified | place... | reverse complement strand
TCCTGGTGCTGGCTGCGCTGTATGAAAGCCTGACCCTGCCGCTGGCCGTGATCCTGATCGTGCCGATGAGCATCCTGGCGGCGCTGACCGGTGTCTGGCTGACCAAGGGCGACAACAACATCTTCACGCAGATCGGCCTGATGGTGCTGGTGGGCCTGTCGGCGAAGAACGCGATCCTGATCGTGGAATTCGCCCGCGAACTGGAACTGCAAGGCAGCACTGTGATCCGCGCAGCGATCGATGCCAGCCGTCTGCGTCTGCGTCCGATCCTGATGACCTCGATCGCGTTCATCATGGGCGTGGTGCCATTGGTGACGTCGTCGGGCGCCGGTTCGGAAATGCGCCATGCGATGGGTATCGCGGTGTTCTTCGGCATGCTGGGCGTGACGCTGTTCGGTCTGTTCCTGACACCGGTGTTCTATGTGCTGCTGCGTAGCATCGGTGGCGGCAAGAAACTGCACTCCGCCCACAAGCATGAAGCGCCGCTGACTGCGGGGTCGCATGTCGCCCCAGCTGACTCGCACGATGGTCGTTAATCGCGGCCGATGAGCAAAGGAAAAATAACATGAACGCACTATCAATCAATAACCTCGGAGGCGTGGGCGGCAAGCTGCTCAAGCCGCTCCAAGGTTTCAGAACTAGTTCCGCCCTGCTGGCAGCAATGCTGGTACTGGCAGGCTGCTCGCTGGCGCCGACTTACGAACGGCCTGCAGTGAACACCTCGGTCGCCTTCAAGGAAGCAGCTGACGCAAAAGCGGCCTCCGACTGGAAGACTGCACAACCTGCAGAAGACCTGGCCCGCGGCGAATGGTGGAAGATCTTCAACGATGAAGGCCTCAACGCCCTGGAAGCCCAGGCGCTGGACGCCAATCAGAATCTGAAGGCCGCCGCCGCCCGCCTGAGCCAGTCGCGCGCATTGCGCCAGGACGCCCGCGCCGGCCTGTTCCCGCAAGTCAACGCCGGCTTCGGCGCGACCCGTCAACGTCCATCGCCGGCCTCACAAGGTCTGGCGCCGGATGCCAACACCACGCCGAACACCCTCTGGCGTGCACAGTTGGGCGTGTCGTATGAAGCCGACCTGTTCGGTCGCGTCGCCTCCACCGTGGATGCGGCCACCGCCGATGCACAACGCAGCGAAGCGCTGTTCCATTCGGTGCGCCTGGCGCTGCAAGCCGACGTCGCCCAGCAATATTTCCTGCTGCGCGAACTCGATGCCGAGCAAGAGTTGTACAGCGGCACCGTCGATCTGCGCACGCAATCGCTGAAGCTGGTGCAACGCCGTTTCGATGAAGGCGACATCAGCGAAGTCGACGTCGCCCGCGCCAAATCCGAGCTGGCTTCCGCGCAATCGGAATCCTTCGGCATCGCCCGTCAGCGCGCTAATGCAGAACACGCACTGGCGATCCTGCTGGGCAAGACGCCGGCCGAGTTCAACTTCACGCCGCAACCGCTGCAACGCCTGTCGATCACGATTCCGGCCGGCCTGCCGTCCGACCTGCTGGAACGCCGGCCCGACATCGCCGCCGCTGAACGCGCCATGGCGGCTGCCAATGCCCGCGTCGGCGTAGCCCGTTCTGCCTGGTTCCCGCGCCTGGACCTGACCGGCGGCCTCGGTTATGAATCCGCCAAGCTGGGCGACCTGTTCAACTGGTCCAGCCGCACCTTCCTGCTGGGTCCGCTGGTGGGCACGGCGCTGACCTTGCCGATCTTCGACGGCGGTCGTCGCGAAGCCGGCGTCAACCGCGCCCGCGCTGCGTATGAAGAAGATGTCGCCAATTATCGCCAGACCGTCCTCACGGCGTTCCAGGAAGTCGAAGACAACCTCGCCAGCCTGCGCATCCTGGGCGACCAGACCCGCGCGCAGGACGATGCAGTGTCGGCTTCCAGCCGCGCCGCCCGCCTGTCGCATGTGCAATACCGCGAAGGCTCGGTCAGCTACTTCAACGTGATCGACGCCGACCGCACCGTGCTGCAACAGCAGCGCGCTGCAGTCCAGCTCGACGGCGAACGCGCTCGCTCGACCGTCAACCTGATCCGCGCACTCGGCGGCGGCTGGCATGGTCCGTCTGCGCCAGCTGACACACAAGCGAAGAACGACGCTGCCGGCAACAAGATGTAAGGATGTAAGGATGTAAGGATGTAAGGATGTAAGGACAGTCCGCTGCCATTGATGCGGTGGACTGTCATGAGGTGTTTCGTCCCCTTGCCGACCGGCGCGGTTGCCCATGCCGAACTGGTCGGCTTTTTTATTCCCCACGGTGGTGTTTACGCTGTCTCCGCATCGTCTCTGCATTGACTTGATGAGGGACAGACAAGCCGCTGCGTTGTTTTTTTTTGTTCGTTGTTGTCTTCAAACAGGGCGCACGTCAGGCACGTCGCCGATTATTCCACTCATTCCAGGAGTTGCCATGTCGCTCACCATGCACCAGATTTCCATTCCCGTCTTCATCCGCGCGCTGAACAATTTATCGACCTTGCTCGACAAGGCGGCAGCGCACGCCGAAGAGAACAAGCTCGATCCCGACACGCTCCTGAGCGCGCGCCTGTTCGACGACATGTATCCGTTGACCGGACAGATCCAGCGCGCCAGCGACGCCGCCAAGTTCGGCGCCGCCCGGCTGTCGGCGATCCAGCCGCCCAGCTTTGCCGATGAAGAAACCACTTTCCCGCAGCTGCAGGAGCGCATCGCCAGGACCATCGCCTTCCTCGACACCGTCACGCCGGAACAGCTCGACGGCAGCGCCGGACGCGAGATCGTCATCAAGCTGCGCGGCAACGAGACCAAGTTCACCGGCCAGTCCTACTTGCTGACGTTTGCGCTGCCGAATTTCCTGTTCCACGTCACCACGGCCTACGACATCCTGCGCCACAAGGGCGTGAAGATCGGCAAGATGGATTACCTGGGGTTCTGAGCAGTCGCGGAACAAGTCTGATCTGTACGGACAAAGAGCCGGCGCATGCCGGCTCTTTGCGTTGTGGTGCGACTTACCCCTCAAACGGGGCGAAATGCGGAAATGCTCGGGCGTATCGCTGGTGCGAGTTGCCTGCCGGTCGTGACTACTGATACGACATCGTGAACGTGGCGATACCGTTGGCAGAACCTGGCGTCACCGTTGCGGCTGTCTGGATATAGCGTGCCGTCAGCGCCACATCGGTCGGGCCGATGTCCGCCCCGGTAGCAGTGAAGAGTACGATCTGGTTGGTGTTGCCGGCTTCCGCGGAATCAGGTCCGAAACGGATCGGCGTGTTTCCACCGCCGGTATTCCTGAGAATCTGCACGCCAACGCCGGCCGCGGTCGATGCTGAAGTCAACGCCAACGTGTCGCTTGTGTTGCCGGCGTTGCGCGCATCGGTAAATGTGGCAAGGACCTTGGCTGCAACACCGCTGCAATTGAGCCTCAACGTGAAAGGAACGGAAGGGCTGGTGCTGCCGACGCGGGTAAAGGTGGAGCTCTTCAACGATCCCATCGGTACGACGATTGAAGGTGTGGCAACCTGACAGGTTTGTGGCGCGATGGTAATGCGGCTGTTCAAGAAGAAACGCGTCATTAACATGAACTCAATCTGCCAACGATATAAAAGTTGTGCTGACAAACTAGTTGCCGGAATTTGTGCCGATGTCTTTACCAACTGCAAACGGGGTGCTGGGACAACTTGAGTATAGAGGCCCGCGCATGCATCAGTAGGACCACCGGGACAAGATGGCACAGTATACGTATCGTGCCTATCGACATAAACGTCGCCTCTTGCACCGATCAAGCGATATCCGAAACCTGCCCCAGGAAGTATATAAACTCCATTGATACCGCTGGTATCTGGGATGTTGTTGTTTATCACGCCTGGAACGGCGCCTCTCGTCTGCCGATCATAGACGCCCTCAGTGCACCACAATCCTCCAGCATGGCTTTCCACTCCCTCGAGCGTGGCAAACACTGTTCCCACCGGGGCATCACGTGGTACCGATATTGCTCCGCCTGAGTAACGAAAAGCTATCGTCTGAAAGCCACGAGAATCGGGAACGCAAGCGGAGAAAGCGTCCGCTACCCATCCCAGCGACGTCAGAAAAAAAATGCTGCTCATGACCAATCCTCGCAGCGTGGAACCTTGTAATATTCCCCACATGTTCTTTCTCCAGTTCATATCGATTTGCATCGCCGGGCAGAAATACCCGACGGTTTCACAGCAGGATACAAACATCGGCCGAAACACGATATGAGAATAGTCTCAAAATGGAGCAATCCAAAAATCGTTTACTAGCTGGACCAGAACCTTGCCGCAAAAAAACAAAGTGGCCTGTCAGTGCGGATCGTTCAGGTGCAGGGTGGATGAGACTTATGAGACCGCCTCACGCCAACCCGACGCCGCCCTTGCCCGCCGCCGTCTCGACACCCGCACGCTGCAACAGGCTGCGGCAGCGCGCCGACAAGGCCGTCACCCGCAAGGTCTTCCCAGCCCGCGCATAGCGCTCGTAGAGCGCTTGCACCGCCGCGATTGCCGAATGATCCGCCAGCCGCAGATGGCGGCAATCCAGCACCACCTCGCGCGGATCGCGCTGCGGGTCGAACAATTCCAGGAAATGCGCGGTGGAGGCAAAGAACAAGGTGCCGTGCGGCACATAGGTGCGCAGCTTGATCGGCCCCCCGCTTGCTCCCTCGCTCCCTTCGTTCCCTTCATTGTTTTGATGCACGTCGTGGACATCGTGGACATCGGCGCGGATCTCGCGCGCGTGCTCCCAGGCGAAGTTGAGCGCGGCGATCACGATGCCGCACAGCACCGCCACGGCGAGGTCGGTGAACACCGTGACGACGGTGACGAGGACGATCACGATGGCGTCGTTCTTCGGCACCCGGCCCAGCACACGCAGCGAGCCCCAGGCAAAAGTCTCCTGCGCCACGACGAACATCACACCCACCAGCGCCGCCAGCGGAATGCGCTCGATCAGCGGCGACAGGAACAGGATGAACAACAGGATCATCACGCCGCTGACCGCGCCCGACAGCCGCGAGCGGCCGCCCGAACTGAGGTTGATCATGGTCTGGCCGATCATGGCGCAACCGCCCATGCCGCCGAACAGGCCCGACACGATATTGGCCGCGCCCAACGCCACGCATTCGCGATTGGGGTTGCCGCGCGTGGCGGTGATGTCATCGGTGAGGTTGAGCGTGAGCAGCGTTTCCAGCAGACCGACCATCGCCATCAACACCGCATACGGCGCGACGATGCGCAAGGTCTCCAGCGTCAGCGGCACCGCGGGGAAATGCCACATCGGCAGGCCGCCCGCGATGTGCGCCATGTCGCCCAGCGTGCGCGTAGGCAAACCGGTTGCCTGGCTCAGCACGGCGACGCCGACGATGGCCGCCAGCGCCGGCGGGATCGCGCGGGTCAGGCGCGGCAACAGGTAGACGATGAGCATCGTCACCGCCACCAGCGCCGCCATGATCAGCAATGGCGTGCCGTGCAGCCAATGCGTGCCGCCCGCATCGGTCTGTTTGAAATGTTCGAACTGCGCCATCGCGATCACGATAGCCAGGCCGTTGACGAAACCCAGCATCACCGGGTGCGGCACCATGCGGATCAGCTTGCCCAGCCGCAGTGCGCCGAACAGCAGCATGAGCATGCCGCTGAGGACCACCGCCAACAGGAAATATTGCGCCCCGTGCTGCACCACCAGGGCGATGATCACCACCGCCATGGAGCCCGCCGCGCCGGAAATCATCCCCGGCCGGCCGCCGAACAGCGCCGTGATGGTGCAGATGAAGAAGGCGCCGTACAAGCCCATCAGCGGATTCAGCTGTGCCACCAGCGCGAACGCGATGCACTCGGGCACGAGAGCGAACGATGACGTCAGGCCGGCCAGCACATTGGCTTTGCCGTGCGAGAACCATTCGTCGCGAAAGGAAGTTGTAGTCATTGATCGTTATCCATAATCCGATGCCGGTGCGTACGTGGTCCATGCAAACACATGCAACGGACGCACGCAATATGCACACCAGCAACTGGAGAAACAGTGATGACGACCTGCAGGAAAGACGATGCCGGAGCAGACGACGGGCAACGCTTCAGGGAAATGGAGATGTCAGATTGTTGCGCAGAAGGCAAGGTGCAAACCGGATCGACGCGCGCGAGATGCGGCGCCGACCCGTGCATTTTACCGCATTCCGCTCCCGACCAGGCCTCAGGCAGGCTGCGTCAGCGCCGGTGCCGGCAATTCGGATGGCAATTGAGAAGACAATTGAGAAGACAGCGACGAAGCCAATGACGCCGCCGGACGCGCTTCCTGGTCGAGCGAAAACACGCTCACCAGTTGCGCCAGCGAAGCCGCCTGGGTCTGCATGGAAGACGCCGCCGCTGCCGCCTGCTCCACCAGCGCGGCGTTCTGCTGGGTCATTTCATCCATCTGGCTGATGGCGCGGTTGACCTGCTCGATGCCGGAGGCTTGTTCGCGGCTGGCCAGGCTGATCTCGCCGACGATTTCCGCCACTTTGCGCACGCTGCCGACCACCCGGTCCATGGTGGCGCCGGCCTGCTCCACCAGCACGCCGCCGTCGCCGACCGTCCTTACCGAGTCGTCGATCAGCAGCTTGATTTCTTTTGCGGCGGTGGCGCTGCGTTGCGCCAGGCTGCGCACCTCGCTTGCCACCACCGCAAAGCCGCGTCCCTGCTCGCCCGCCCGCGCGGCTTCAACAGCGGCGTTCAGGGCCAGAATATTGGTCTGGAAGGCAATCCCGTCAATCACGCTGATGATGTCGACGATCTTGCGCGACGAGCCGTTGATGGCGCTCATGGTCGCCACCACGCGGCCAACCACGTCGCCGCCCTCGACCGCGATGCCGGACGCCGCCGCCGCCAACCGGCTGGCCGTGTCGGCGTTGTCGGCATTCCGGCGCACCGTGGAAATCAATTCTTCCATCGCCGACGCGGTCTCTTCCAGCGCGCCGGCCTGCTGCTCGGTGCGCGCCGACAGATCATGGTTGCCGACGCTGATCTCGGCGGAGGCAACCGCGATCGTATTGGTGCCTTGGCGCACATTGCTGACGATGTTGCGCAAGCTGCCGTTCATGTCGTCGAGGGAAGACAGCAACAGCCCGACCTCATCATTGCTTTTTTTATCGCCCCCACCGACTTGCGTGGTCAGGTCGCCGGCGGCGACGCGGCGCGAAATGCCCAGCGCGGCTTTGATCGGTCGCGTGATGCCCACGGTCAGGTACCATGCGCAGAAGCACCCCAGCACCAGCGACAAGCCTTCCAGGATCAACAGCAGGCGACGACTGCCGGCAGCGATGTCGTCGATCTGCTGCGTGGTCCTGTCGATGTCGCGCTGTTCCAGTTCCAATAGCTTGAGCATGGAATCCTGATAGCTTTTGGCCAGCGGGACGAACTCCTGGTCGAGCAGGCGGTTGCCCTCTTCGAGGTTGCCGGCGGATTTCAACTCCAGGATCCGATAGTGCGACGCCAGGTAGACCTTGCGGCGCTCGCCGATGTTCTGGAACAGGGATTTTTCTGCATCGCTGCTCAGCAATTCGCCGATCTCCTTTTGCAGGCGCGTGGAATTGTTGGTCGACGCCTTGGCCTCATCGATAAAATAAGTCTTCAAGGTGGAGTCGGCACTGCGCGAGATGGCAATCGTGCGCACGATGCCGGCGCGCAGGCTGCCGTACCAACTGGAGATCAGGCGCTCCTTGCGCGCCGACTGCTCCACCATCGCGCGCGTCACGTCCGATACCGCCTGCAGCCGCCAGATGCCGATGGCGGTGATGACGATGGACAAGAGCATGATTGCGGCGAAGCCCAGTGTCAGGCGCTTGCCGATGTTCATTCTTCCCATGATGCGCATGCTCCCCCGTTGGATGTTGCAGATGTCCTAGCGCGCGACGATGTGGCCCAGCCGCACCACGGTCACGCCAGGTCCGAGCTGGCGCAGCGACGGCATGACGATGACGCAGTTGTCGTAGGGCGTGACGAATTCGCGTGCGCCTTCGCGTGCGATGACGGTGCCGGCCTTGGCGATGATTTCCATGCCGCGGTAGTCTTCGGCAAATTCGAAATCGTAGGAAGTCGCCACCACCGGCTCGGTCACGCGGAAAAAACGTTGCGGCGCCGGTGCGCCCGCCAGCAGGAAGACGCGCAAGTCGAGTTCGGCCATTACGCCGGTGGCGATCAGGAAGCGGCAAGCGGCATCCATTGCCACGTCCTTGCTGCGTGCGGAGAAATGCTGGCCGGTCTCGATCAGCAAGGCGTTCTTGGCGCTGGCCGGATCGCCGAAGCCGGCATAGTCGCGCATGCGCTTGCCGTTGGGATGGCCGACGTCGATGATCACATGCTCCGGCGCGCCGACATCGGCGGCAAACTGGATACCCTTCTCGAGCGGACCGCTGACGATCAGCGGCGGCGCCTCCTCGTGCATGGAATGCAGGTCGAGCATGTAGTCGACGGTGTCGATGATGGGGCGCAGTTGGCGTGCACGGCGCAGTTCGGCGCTGTCCTCGGCGCCGTCGAGACGCGACGACGACCAGACCCGGTTCATGTCCTCGTCGACGTAGCGCGTCGCATCGGGATGGCGCGGGTCGAAGCGGCGATAGGCTTCGACGTTGGCGAAGCCGAGCGTGACGCGTCCCTTCAACGGGCGCAAGCCGGCCTGCAACAGCCGGATGACGGTGATGGCGCCGCTGACTTCATTGCCGTGCATCAGCGCCATGATCATCACGTGCGGGCCGGCCACGCCGCTGTCGATGCTGTGCACATAGTCGACGCCGGTATTACCGTGCTGCCATCGGGCGATGTCGGGAAAATCCACCTCGACCGGATAGTGTTTCAGTTGTGCGCGTATTTGTTCCAAGGTTTTCATGCGAGTGCTCCGGCGTCCAGGCTGACAATATGAACGGATGCGCTGCTGCGCATCCGGCCTGAAGAATTGAAAGTAAGGGGAAAATGCGTGAAAAAATAGACGTATGAAGAAGGCGTTCTGCTTACAGCGTCGGATGGCGCCCCATGCGGCGGCCCAGCACGATCACCGCAGTCAGGCTGATCAGCGCAGTCGCCATGACGTAGAAGCTCGGCGCCATCTTGTTCTCGGTAGCGGCGATCATCCAGGTCACGATCAAGGGCGAGAAGCCGCCGAACAAGGTGACCGAGAAGTTGTAGCTCAGGGCCAGTCCGGTGCCGCGCGTCTGTGTCGGGAAGATGTCCGACAGCATCGCCGGGATCGGTCCCAGACAAGCCGCAATCAGCACGCCGACGATGCCCTGCACCGCGATCAGCGTGGTCACTGTCGGCCAGGTGTTGAGCAGCATGAACAGCGGATACGAGGTCAGGCCGATAGCCAGCATCGCCATCGTCAGCACGCGGAAGCGGCCGTAGCGATCCGACAAGGTGCCGAACACCGGCGCCGTCAGCATCAGCACCAGTCCGGTGACCAGCGCGCCGATGAAGGACGAGGTGGCAGGGATGTGCAACTGCTTCAATGCATACGTCGGCATGTACAGCTTGTGCACGTAGTTGAAAGCAGTGGCGCCGGCCACCACGCCGATGGCGAGCAGCAGCTTGACGCGGTCGCGCACCAGCACGAGCATCAGCGGCGATTTCTCGGCCTTGGCGACGGCGGCGGTGGCCGCGATCTTCTTGAACTCCGGCGTCTCATCAATCTGGCTGCGGATGTAGAGACCCACCGGTCCCACCAGTAAGCCGAAACAGAACGCCACGCGCCAGCCCCAGTCGTTGAGCTGCGCATCCGTCAGGTTGTAGCTGAGCAAAGCGCTGACGCCGGCGGCGAGCACGGTCGCCAGGCCTTGCGTCGACAGCTGCCAACTGGCGAAGAAGCCGCGTCGCTTGGCGTCGGCATGCTCCACCATGAAGGCGGTGGCGGCGCCGAATTCGCCGCCGGTGGAAAAACCTTGCAGCAGACGCGCCACGATGATGATCAGCGGCGAGGCGATGCCGATCTGCGCATAGGTCGGCGCAAACGCGATCATCGCCGTGCCGATCATCATGATCAGGATCGACGCGGTCAGCGACGCCTTGCGACCGGCGCGGTCGGCATAGGAACCCAGCACGATGGCGCCGAGCGGGCGAATCACGAAGGAGATGCCGAAGGTGCCCACGCTCAGCAAGAGCGAAGTTGTTTCATCTTGTGCCGGGAAGAACAATTTCCCGATCACCACGGCAAAGTAACCGTAGATCAGCAGGTCGTAGAATTCGAGCGCGTTGCCGATGCTGGCGGCGCAGATTTCTTTCCAGGGATTTTTTCGTTTGGCTGCCGAAGATGCGATGGCGGCGGTGGCGGGCAGTGGTGACGACGACTCGAATTCGGCTGACATGCGATGACTCCCATTCTCTCTCGTGCGGCGCATTCTGCTGAGATGGCAGTCGTATTTGCGCCGCTTATTCTATTTGGCTCGCATGCCGCCCCGGGTCTGACGCGATGCTCGAAAATAGTGCATGTTGAACTCCATTGCACTCTATTTTGGATCATCTTTCCAGACGTACCAGAAGACCTTGCGAGAACTTTGAGGGAGTATAGTGAGCGCGTTTTTTTGCTTATTGCCGTTTCGGCACAGGCCTGTGCTTTTTGCTGCGGAGCGCGTTTGCCGCCGCCCGACCAGACCGCGGATCAAGCTCAGGAGCGATCGATCGCGTCTGAAGCAACACCATCCCAGATGGCGTTGACCAGCGCGTCGTCGTTGCCGCGCACGCGGTACAGCGAAATGTCGAAGTTGACGCGCATCTCCGGTTCGCCGATGACCAGCAGGCGACGCTCGTTGACGTCCTCCTGCACCAGCCGCAGCGGCAGCCAGGCGACGCCGACGCCGCGGCGCGCCATTTCATGGATGGATTCGTAGGAGTCGGCTTCGTACACCATGCGCAGCGCGACTTTTCTCGGCAAGCCGGCGAGATGTTTGGCCAGCACGCCGCGCAAGGTCAGCGATTGCGAGAAACCCAGCCACGGCGTCGGTGTCGCCGCATTGGCCGGCGCCAGCTTGAAGCGCGGCCGTCCCTTGGCGTCGGCGGCCACCACCGGCAACAGGATCTCGCGCGCCAGCGTCAACGATTCGTAACGCAGCGGATCGATCAGCAAACGCGTGGTCGGGCTCGAATAAATGACCAGCAGGTCGGCGTCGCCGGCACCCAACCGCAGGATCACTTCTTGTGCGCCGCCGGTGCTGACCGACACAGGAAACGGCCCGAAACGCTGGTTGATGTTCTCGTACCAGTCGGGGAAAAACGTCCGCGCCAGCGTACGGCCGGTCGCCACGCGCAAGGTCTTTTCGGCCGGCCCCGATCCATCCTGCAGCTGCGCCCGCGCGGCATACAGCACGTCGGTCGAATGCGTGGCCGCGTCGAGGAACAATTGCCCCGCCGCCGTCAGCGACACCGGATGCGTGCGCACCACCAACTCCGCGCCCACCCATTGCTCCAGCGCTTTGATGCGGCGGCCGAAGGCGGGATGCGTGACGAAGCGGTTCTCCGCCGCGCGCGAAAAACTGCGCGTGCGCGCCAGTTCGATGAAGTCTTCCAGCCAGATCAGGTGCACCGTCTCACTCCTTGTTTTTTGCAGATTCTATCCGAGCGCAACGTCGGCGGACATCGGCATGCGTCTCCGTTCGAGGCAGGTTTCATGCCACGAACGGCGGAGGACTGGTTCTGGACTGGAAGGATTAAGGAACGAAGCCCGGGATCTTGCTGTGATCGACGACGTCGATCTGGCTGGCCGGCATGAACTTGTCGGCGTATTGCTGGTAGACCTTGCTGCGCACGAAGACGTCGAACAGGTCCGGGTCGATGTGGTCGCGCAAGCGGAAACCGCCGAGGATGTCGAGCGCCTCGCTGAGCGTGTTGCCTTTCTTGTACGGACGATCCGCGGCAGTCAGCGCCTCGAAGATGTCGGCAATCGCCATCATGCGCGCCTGCGGCGACATCTGCTCGCGCGTGAGCCCCTTCGGATAACCCTTGCCGTCCATGCGCTCGTGGTGACCGCCGGCGTATTCGGTGACATTGCGCAGCTGTTTCGGCCACGGCAGCGACTCCAGCATCTTGATGGTGACCACGATGTGGTTGTTGATGACCTGGCGCTCGGCGTCGTTGAGCGTGCCGGCGCGGATGCGCAGGTTCTCGGACTCGTCGGCGCTGAGCAGGTCCTGCATTTGTCCCTCGGGGCCGCGCCACTGGCGCTTGGCGATGTCCAGCACGCGTTGCTGGTCGTCCGGCTTCATGCCTTCGCCGCCGACATTGCTCTTGCGCAGGAAATTGCGTTCGGCGTCGAGCGCCTCGCATTCCGCCGCCAGCGCGGTATCGAGCTCGGCGCTTTTGTGCGCGGTCAAGGCTGCGCCCAATGCACATTTTTCCTTGAGCACACGGATCTCGGCATCGCGCTTGAGCACTTCGTAACGCGTGTCGACCAGGTGGATGCGATCGTAAATGGTTTGCAGCTTGGTCGATTTCTCGACGATGTGGTCAGGCGTGGTGATCTTGCCGCAGTCGTGCAGCAGGCCGGCCACCCATAGCTCGCGACGATCGCGCTCGCTCATCTGGAAATCCGCCAGCGGACCTTCGGTGGTCCGATGCGAGGCTTCGGCCAGCATCATCGCCAGTTCCGGCACGTGTTCGCAATGGCGTCCTGTATGCGGCGATTTTTCATCGATGCCCATGTTGATGAGCTTGATGAAATGTTCGAACAGGTTTTCCAGGCGATAGATCAGTTGTTGATTGGTGATGGCGATGGCCGCTTGCGACGCCAGCGCTTCGATGAAGTATTGGTCGGTCTCCGAAAACGGGTGCGGCTTGCCGGTCGCGGGATCGATGGCGTTGACCAGTTGCAGCACGCCGACCAGTTCACCTTCATGGTCCTGCATCGGCACGGTCAGGAACGACTGCGAGTGATAACCGAACTTCTCGTCGAACATGCGCATGCCGGAGAAGTTGAAACCTTCGGCCTGGTACACATCGGGGATATTGACCGACTTGCGCGTGTTGGCGGCATAGGCGGCCACGGCGCTGAGGTTCTTGCTGCCGTCGGGGCTGGTCAGCTGGATGTTGGGGATGCTGATCTTCTGGGCGCTGCTGCCGCCCTGGTGCATGCCCAGCGTGTCGTTGATCGAGATGTAGAACGCCAGGCTGTCTTCGTCTTCCACGGTGCGGTAAAGCGTGCCGCCATCGGCCAGCGTGATGCTGCGCGCGGTCTGCAGGATGCGCTCGAGCAGCAAGGGGATATTGCGGTTGATGCTCAGTTCGACACTGAGCTCGGTCAGCTTTTCCAGGCGGTGGGAAATATCGAGGTGCTGGTTTTTCATGTTGTTCATCGGCTCAAGGAGATAGCTGGCCTGCATCGTGTTCGTCGATACAGTAAAAACATGCACGTGCTGGCAATGCTGGAACGATACGCTTCAATACTGACAACAAAGTGTCAAGCAGAGCATCTTTTTCCCGCCTGTTACGGCCACGAGACAGTGCGCCCGCGTTGGCGATGACGTACGGAAACTCTGCGCCTCACACCTGACCTGCGTCAGGTTTCCCTGTTGTTTCGTCGAAGCGGTCGGTGCTTTTTATTGATTTAGAGTGACGGATAACTTACCATCGAAACTGTTGCATAGATTGCTACATTTTCATTTCGAAAAGCAATCTTTCAAGACAAAAAAAAGAATGCAATTACGGGGGAGCGGAACATTTCCGCACGAACACATTCGTGCCGGGACCAACTTCGCGGTCCCACACTCATCACTTCAATCTGGTCCATACGATGCGCGTAGAAATTCTCGGCTGCAGTGGCGGCATAGGCGGCAACACCCTTCGCACCACGTCGCTGCTGGCAGACCGCGACATCCTCATCGACGCCGGCACCGGCGTCAACGACCTGCCGCTGGATGCGCTGGCCGCCATCGACCATGTCTTCATCACGCATTCGCACCTGGACCATATCGCCTGCCTGCCGTTCATCCTCGACAGCGTCGGCGACCAGCGCAACACGCCGCTGACCATGCACGCCACGCAGGCGACCCAGGACATCATCCGCAAGCACATCTTCAACTGGCAGATCTGGCCCGACTTCAGCGAAATCCCTTCGCCTGAGAACCCCTTCCTCCGCTTCAACACCATCGAAGTCGGCAAGTCGCTGGTGATCGGCGAACGCAGCATCACCGCGCTGCCGGCCAACCACACGGTGCCGGCAGTCGGCTATCAGCTGCAGGATTTATGCAGCGGCGCCAGCATGGTGTTCAGCGGCGACACCACCACCTGCGATCCCTTGTGGGAGATGGTCAACGCCATCGAGAATCTGCGCTATCTGATCGTCGAAGCCGCGTTCCCCGACAGCGAGCGCGAACTTGCCAAGCTGTCCAAACACTTCTGTCCCAGCCTGCTGCTCGAGGATCTTGCCAAGCTCACGAGCGATCCGGAAATTTTCGTCACCCACGCCAAGCCGGGCATGTTCCGGCAGATCGAGCAAGAACTGCTGCAAGGCGCCGGCAAACGTAACATCAGGATGCTGATGGCGGAGTCGGTGTTCGAGTTCTGAGGCGCTGCCGCCATCAGGACGCTGCCTGAGCAGCGCCCTTCCCCGACGTTCTTATTGCACCATGCAGGAAACCGACTTGGATGCGTCGATCGATTTCGAACCCGGCGCATTCTTGCTGATGGACTGCGGCATGGTCACCGGCACCCCCTGGACAGGGGGAACTATCAGCGGCGGCGTGTTCACGTTGGGGACAAAGCCGAACTGGCCGGCCGCAAATACCTGCGAGCCGCCCGGATTCGTCAGCACCACGGCGCCCTGCGCCACGTCCACGTGCAAGCCGTTGGCCGGCGTCGAACCGCTCGGCGTCGGTATGCCGCCGCAATCGTTCTGGCAGAACAACGCACCGAAGTGGGTACCGCGTATACCGATGGTCGCCGTCGGCGTATCGAAGCTGACCGCATCATGGTTGCGCTTGCCGATCAACCCCGTGACGGCACGCAGGCCCCCTTTGACCAGGCCGATGGCGACGTTGTTGCGCTCGGGTTTTTCGGCGTCGTACAGAAAACTCTTGACCACCATCTCTGACGCCGGGCGCAGCACGATCTCGGAGTTGTCCATGAACTTCACGCGGGCATAGGTGTTCGATTGCGTGATCAGGGTATCGCCCTGCAGCACTTCCGATTTGGAACTCATGATGCGCGTGCTGCCGTCGGGATGGCGTGCGGTCAGCACGCCCGACAAATTGGTCACGGTGCCGACCATCTGCGCGTACGCCTGGCTACCCCAGCCCAGCAACAACATCAAGGCCAGCAGGCGCCAGAATTTACCCATGGTGCGATATCCCGTTTGGATGGCGTGTTTCATTGTCGTGGTTCCTCGAGACATCATCAGGTGCACACCGGCAGCGGCTTCTTCGCCGTGTTGGCGGTACCGCCGGTAGCAGGCGTGCTGCTGCCTGGGTCGTCACCGCCAAAGGTGCCTTGCGTGCCGCCGGTAGTTTGCGTGTTGGCGGGGGTTGAAACCGAAGAAGTGGCTGGCGCGAACACCGGTGTTATCGCGTTGATGTTCTGCGCCAACGGCTTCTGCACCGTCTTGACGAGTTCCGACTTTATTGGCAAGGAAGGCGCTTCGATCAACTGACTCACCAGAGAAGGCGACGTCGAATTGATGAACTGAATCGCTACGGCCGGTGGCGTCGAATTGATGATCTGGTTCACTATAGCTGCCACCGGCACCATCGTACCGCTGGCGTCGGTGATGCTGACGCCGGGCGCGTAAGTCAGCACGCCGTTGGTCACCGTGAACAGCGCCGTGCCCGGCGCCGCAGTAGTGACGTTGGCGTTGATCGACATGTTGTTGCCGGCCAGCAGCGCGATATTGCCGCCGGTGGAAGCGATCACGCCGTTGACGACCAGGTTGTCGCTGGCCGATCCGCTGTTGCCGGCCGTCAGGTTGATGTTGCCGGTGGCGCTGACGCCGCCTGCACCGATGGTCAGCGGGCTATGCGTTTCCAGATTCACGCTGCTGCCCGTGCCGGCCACGCTCATGAGGCCGCTGGTGTTGATGCCAAGCGTGGCAAGACGCACCGCGGCGGAGATCGGCGTGCCGCTCTCGGTCGGGATCGATCCCAAAAAGTCGGCGTCGCTGCCGATCGCCGCGGTCGCTGCGCCGCCGGTATTGACGATGTTGATGTTGCCGTTGGCGTTGCTGACGCCGTTGATCTTGACCACCGAGGTGTCGGCCGATTTCAGGTTGTTGACCAACATGATGTCGCCCGAGACGCGATTATTGGCGGCGAAAGCGGCGATACGGTTGTTGCTGGACGTCAGCGAGGTCCCGGTAGCGGACGAGGTCAGCAGTTGCCTGGTCACGTGCAGCGCGGTGTCCTGCTGTCCGATGCTGCCGGTCTGTGCTTCCAGCGCCAGGTTGCGCGCCGTGATGGAACCGACGAACAGGTCGCCGTCGGCCTGGCTCAGCGCGACGTCGCCGGCGCTGTTGATGCTGCCGCCGTATTGCTGGAAGCTGTCGGTGACGTTCAGAATCGAACTGCTGCCGCCGTTCAACGTCCCGCTCAGGGAAAGCGAGTACAGGCGTCCGGTGCCGAGCAGCGTAAGCGCACCGGCGCCGACGCTGAAACTGCCTTCCGAACGGATGGTGTTCACGGTCAGGTCGCCGGTCGCCATGCCGAAAGACCCGCCGGAACTGACGGTGATTTTCTCCAGCGATTCGGGCCGGACGCCGAAGTACATCGCGGCGCGGTCACTCGGAATAATGATGCTGTCGATCGCGGTCGGAATGTAATGCGATGACCAATTGTTGATGTCACTCCATTGGCTTTCCTGAAAACCGGTGTACGTGATCTCTTCCGGCGCCGACATGGTCAGTCGCAGCGCATCGATGCCGCTCTGGCCGCCTTCCAGGTTGTAGCCGGCCTTGATCATGTTCTTGACTCCGCCCGAGGTGACGATGTCGCCCTCGACGTAGCGGAACGAACCGGAACTGCCGGTCGCTCCTTCGATCGGCGTGAACGTGGTGCCGACGGTAGGTCGGTAGGTGTCGAGCAGCTTGGTGATCAGTGTGCCGCCCAAGCCCAGGGTTGATCCGAGTACGGTGATCTTGTCGTAATTCGTGGCGCTGGAAAAATCGAGCTTCAACGTGCCCTTGTTACCCAACATCAAATTGCCCAGGATGGACAAGGAGCCGACAGCGTTGTCGCCGCCCGGCGACAGGATGCCGTTGTTGGTAAATACGCCGCTGCCGCCGCCGACCGTGATCGAGCCGGTGCCGCTCACGGTGCCGCCCTCTTCATTGGAGAAGCCGTCCGACGCCAGGTTGGCGCCGCTCAACAGCAAGCTGCCGCTGTTGCTGACCGATCCCCCGACCGTTACCGCGCCTCCCGATCCGAGCGTGACGATGCCGCTGTTGCTGAACTGCCCCGCGTTCAGGAACGTCCCCGTCCCGGACAGCAGCATGGTGCCGGTCTGATTGTTCATCAGCGTGCCGCCGAGCGTGACCTCATTGCCCGCACCGAGGATGTTCAGCGTGCCGTCATTGCCCCACAGACCGCTACCGCTGATGGTGGTCGCCTCGCCGGCGGTACCCAGGTTAAGCGTGCCGCCCTGCGCGTTGGTCGCGGACGAATTGGCCATGATCGAACCCTTGAGGTTCATCAGGCCGGAGTTGGTGAAGCCGTTCTCGAACGTGACATAGCCGGCCGAACCGTAGGCATTCAACAGGCCCTGGTTATTGAAACTGCCGCTGCTGATCTTGGACAGGTAATTCATGGTGAGCACGCCGCTCACCATGTTGGTCATGCCATTGACTGTATTGATAGTGCTGTTGGTCGTGATGAACGTGCCGGCGTTGTGGACGATGTCGGATGCGCTCAGGGCGCTGTCGCTCAAGGTGACGGAAGCGCCGACCGCATTGGTCAAGCCGTTCACGTTCAGGGTGGACGCGTTCAACGTGGTTGAGCCCAGGTTATTGAGCGTGCCGGCATTCAGCGTCGATCCGTTGGACAGCGTCAGCGTGCCGGTATTGGTGATATCGCCGGAGGTGATCCCCCCGCCTTGGAACACGCTGGTGAGAGTAAGCGTACCGGCATTGGTCAATCCGCCCAGCGCTCCGGTTACATTGCTCAGTTTCACCAGGCCGCCGACCAGATTGTCCACGGCGCCGGTCGTGATCGCCGAGTTCGAAATGTTCACTTCACCGGCATTTTTCAGACTGGTGAGATGGACGCTGGTGCTGTAATTGCTCTTGATCGTACCGCCCGCCGATATGTTCAGGCTCGCGGCATTGAGCGTACTGCCGATGTTGAGGTCGATGGTGGCGCCGGCGTTGAGCGCGATCTTGCCGTTGCCGCTACCGGCAACGCCTTCGTTGACGTTGATGATGCCGGTGTTGGGGGTAATGGTTGCGCCGGTGACTTGAACAGTGTGATCGCCCGTCGTGGCGCCCTGATAGTTGCTGTTCAGGTTCAGGCTCAGGCCATAGCTGCCGGTACTGGTGATGTCGGCATTGATGAGGATGTTGTTGTCGGCGTTGAGCGTCAACGCCGATGCCGAGCCGGCGGTCTTGTTGATCGCCGCGTTGACGGTAATGTTGCCGCCGTTGGCGGCACCGCCCGCACCGGTCGTCAGGGTAACGCTGTTACCCTGGTTGAGCTGGGTGACAATGGTGCCCGCTTCAATCGTGGCGCTGGAGCCGGTTGACGTGATTACATAACCGCTGTTGCTGACAGCCGCCGTCCCGGTAGCCACCACGGTGAGGTCATAGGGATCGATCAGCCATTCACCGCCGGTGCCGACATCCGGCGCCTTGACCACGTCCAGAGACTTCTTGCCGGAGGTTTCAACAAAACCACCCAGCCCCGCAGCTCCGCGCGCCGAAACATCGCCGTCGATAAACGCCGTGCCGTCCGAATACAACACCACGCTGCCGCCCTTGGTCACGCCGTCCGCCGTGATCGTCGAACCGGCGTTCGTCGTCAGCTTCTGCGAGGCGCGCAGGAAGATGCGGCCGCCTTCGCTGACCACGCTGCTGGCGTTGATGTTGCCGCTGTTAGTGACCAGGCCGGCGGCGATGCCGATGCGGCCTGCTTCGGCGGTGATGGCGCCCAGGTTGGTGACGCTGCCGGCGGCGCCGGTGACGCACACCGTGACGCCCGGCGTGGCGGTATCGACCAACTGCACGGTCTGGCCTGCCGCAAGCAGGACTTCGCCGTTGGGACTATGGATGATGCCGTTATTGGCGACGTTCGCACCGATCAGGTAGACACTGCCGCCGGTAGCGCTCTTGATGGTACCCTGGTTGTCGACGTTGCCGGCATGACCGCCGTCGGTAAAGTTCAGGCGACCGGCAAGGAAGTCGCTGTCGCGGATATTGAGCGTGCTGCCAATGAAACGCGCGACGTCAACCACGCCGCCCGGCCCCACCATGAGGCCGTTCTGGTTGACCAGCATGACGGTGCCGTTGGACTTCAGCAAGCCATAAATCTGCGTCGGATCGGAGCCGGTCACGCGCGCCAGGAAGGCATTGCTGGCATTGGTCTGACGGATATCGACGACGGCGTTGGCGCCGATGCTGAAGCTGGTGAAATTGCCAATGGCGGCGCTGGAACTCTGGTTGATGTTCAGCGTATTGCCGTTCTGCGCGATGGCGGCGGCGCCGGCAGTAATGACGCCGCCGGTCGGCAGCGTATTGACGCCGGGCGCTGCGGCCATGGCCGGGACGTTCCAGGCGGCGCAGATCGCCGCTGCCGTCACCGACATGCGCAGCGACTTGCCGAACATGGCGCGCCACGAACGTTGCAGCAAGCCCGTCAGCAATGGCGGCATCGGCTTGCGCGGACGCCAGCTCATGGTCAGGCGTCGGTTGCCGACGCGCATGGTGACGGAAGCCGGCACCAGTTCGATGCGGTTGAAGTCTTGCGCCGGATTCGCCGGGCGCGCTTGGTTTTTTTCACTCATTTCAGAACCCCAGTGTCGCGCTGACATGCGCGTTCAGATCACCACGCTTTTCCGTACTCGACGTGCCGGGCACGCTCACGCGCGCCACGTCCAGTTTCACGTTGAAATCACGGCTGAAGGTATAGCGCGCACCGATACCGATGCTCGATACCGTGACGCTGTTCACCAAGCTGCCGCCGCCGACGTTGTTGTTGTAGCCGCGGCCGATGTCGTGGAAGGCCAGCAGGCGCAGGCTGCCTTTGGACAGCAGTTCCGGCGTATAGACTTCGGCGTTGACGATCGCGCCGCCGTCGGCCGCCACTGCGCGCTCGGTGAAGCCGCGCACGGCGGTGGAACCGGCCAGGCCGAATTGCTCGGCCGAGACCAGCGCGTCCTTGGCGATTTGCACGGTGCCGGCCAGACGCATCTGCCAGTCGTTGGCGAAGGCCTTGAAGAACGACGCCGCACCGCGCAGGATGACGAAATTGTCGACGGTGTCGCGGCCGGTGATATACGAGTAATGATCGCTGCGGCCATTCGCGGTGTAGGTCGGGCCGATCGCGATATTGCGCGAGATGCCGATGTTGTAGTCCACGTTCTGCGTGGCTGAACGTGTCTGTCCGCTGTAGGTCAGGCTCAGCGGCATGGTCTTGTAAGCCACGCACGAACCGATGCTGTCAATCTGGATGCCGGCGAGATCGCAGCGCGAATCGATCTTCTTGTAGTCGAGACCGGCTACCAGCTTGCTGGTGAATTCACCTTCGCGCGCAAAGAAGTGATTCCAGCGCAAGCCGACCACGTCGCCCTTGCCGGTGAAACCGATCGCGCCGGTCGGACCACCAACGCTGCCCGGCGTATTGACGCTTGACTTGCCGTAGATGAATTCGATGCTGTCGCCGAGCGTGTACAGCGGAATACGATAGCCCAGCGAATACAGGTTGACCTTGACGCCGCTCGGGCTGTCGGGCGACGTGGTGTACGCCAGCGTGCCGACCTGGTCGCGATCGAACAGATTGGCATGCTGGATCGCGATGCCGGTACGCCAGTTGCCGGTGGCCGGCGCGCCGGTGTTGTCGAGCGTCATGAACACGCGTAGCGGATTGTAGTCGGTCACCTTGACGTCGGCGTCGACCTTGCCTTCTTCATCGCTGACGCTGAGCGCCACGTTGATCTGCTTGGCCGGATTGTCGTTGCTCAACTGCACCGCCTGCGAAATAGCTGTGAGATTGGGCGACTTGCCGACTTGCAGCTGCGGCACGCTGTTGCGGATGTTCTGTTCGCTGAAGTACTTGTTGTCGCTGACCGTGATCTGGCCGATGACCGACTCGCTGATGTTGATGACCACCACGCCGCTGGTCAGCTCCTGCTCCGGGACATTGACCTGCACGGCGCTGTAACCGGCCTTGCGATAAGCCGCTTCCAGCGCTTCCAACGCCTGCTGGACGTCGCCGTAGACGCGGGCGGGACCGGTCAGCGGCGCGACGGCGCGCTGCAGCTCGGACTCCGGCAGCAGCGTGTTTCCCTCGATCTGGAAACGCGTGATGTTGAAGCGCTCGTCGTCAGCCAGCACGCTCGCCGCGACGACGGTCAACGTCATCCCCAATAGACATTGCATCAAACGATGTTTCATTTTTTTTATGCTTGGTTCAGGACCGCGGCAGCCTGCAACTTGCAGACCGCCTTGGTCTCGATTTATCGTGAACTTCCCTGCCCTCTTGCGTTCGTGCAGCCTGCTGCGTGCACACCAACGCCCCTGCATTTCTCCGTTCCAGACCGTCCGCATCGGACCCACGCGAGGCACACGCCGAACTCTGCGGGTGCTTGTGCACGCAGCAGACATTCAGCGACAGAGACGATCCAGTGGAAAAAAATATGATGCGACGGCGATTGTCGTCGCCGCACCCGTAGCACCTGCGCGTTTATTTTTCTTTTTGCGCTGCTGCCCGGTCCTGCGAGGAAAACCGTCGTCTGAGCGCCACCCACCCCGAACGGCGCTACATACCGGGAAGTATAAGATTGAGCCTATTGCCTGTCGACAAAAATCGCAGATATTCGCTCTGGGTTTTCGCTTAACTTACAACGTCCTGTCATTTAAATTTCCATAAGGAAACGCAAACCCCGGTTTCGCCCCGGAACGCAGGTCCCGGGCGGCATTCACGTCGCCTGGAAGCGTTGTTATTTGGTCTCGAAGGTCGTCACGCCATCCCAATCCGCCGGCAAGGGATGCTCACGGAAATAGGCGATGCGTTGCAGGTAGAGATCGTATAAACCATGTGGATTTTCTTGCTGCAAGGCAAGGATCATCTGCTCGGCCTGATCCCATTGTTGCCGGCGCACCAGCGCCAATGCCGCCGTCCATTTGTCGAGCGCGGCGCGTTGCGCGGCGGTCAGTTCCCCCTTCAATCCGAGCGGTTCGAAAATCGGCACCGGTTCGTTCTTGCCCTTGACGCGCACGCTGTCCAGCTCGCGGTAAGCGAACTCGGGCGCTGCGTCGCGCGTGGCGACGCCGACCAGCACGCCGACGCCATAGACCTTGGTGATCGATTCCAGGCGCGAGGACAGATTGACCGCGTCGCCCATCACCGTGTACGCCTTGCGGATCTTCGAGCCCATGTCGCCCACGCGCATGTTGCCGGTGTTGAGGCCGATGCCGATCTTCAGCGGCGGCCAGTTGCGTTTGGCGAATTCTTCGTTGAGGACCAGGCAGCTTTGCTGCATCTTCAGCGCGGTCGTCACGGCGCGCGCGGCGTGGTCGGGCAACGCGATCGGCGCACCCCAGAACGCCATCACGGCGTCGCCGATGTACTTGTCGAGCGTGCCGCGATTGCCGCGGATGTCTTCCGACATGGCGGTCAGGTAGGCGTTGATGTACTCGCGCAGTTCATTGGGCTGCAGGCCCTCAGAGATCGTCGTGAAGCCGCGCACGTCGGAGAACATCACGGTCAGTTCGCGGCTCTCGCCTTCCATGTTGTAGCTGGCCGGATTGGCGGCCATTTCGGCGACCAGTTCGGGCGCCACGTATTCGCCGAACAGGTTGACGATGGCGCGGCGGTTGCGATATTCGAACAGGTAACCCCAGCCCAGATTGCAGATGAACAGCGCGGCGATCAGCAGCAAGGCGGTGGCCATCGGCAGCACCAGCCCGGCGCTGTCGTATAGCCAGAAGTTGAGTGCGCCGACGCCGAACGCCATGGCCGACGCCAGCACGATCGACCACAACGGTCCCAGCAGCGGCAGCAGCAAGCCGAGCACCAGGCCGATCGCGAGGATCTGCACGAGGTCGAAACCGATCGCAAATTCGGGCCGCTGCTTGAAGTCGCCGTCGAGGATGGAGGCGATGATGTTGGCGTGGATTTCCACGCCGGGATAATTCGGACTCACCGGCGTGGCCCGCAAATCGTACAGGCCCGGTACGGTAGTGCCGACCAACAGCACGCGGCCGGCGAGGTCGTTCTTGGGAATGCGGCCCTTGAGGATGTCGACCGCCGGCACATAGCGGAACGCGCCGCCGTGGACACCGCCACGACCGCGGTAAGTCACCAGCGTGGTCAGGTGGCGCTCGACCGGGATGAAGGTCGGACGCGGTTTGGTGTCGAGCGCAATCGACTCGAGCGCACCGTAGTCGCGCAGCTGCTGGTCCGACATCACCGCATCCTGCTGCAGGAAGATCGGCTTCATGCGCGTGGCGCCGAGCGCCGAGCGGGCGCTGGCCAACGCCAGCGATTCGTAGAAGTTGTCGCCCACTTGCGCAATCAGCGGCACGCGCCGGATCAGGCCATCGTTGTCGAGCAAGGGATTGAAGAAACCGCCGGCTTCGGCCGCCTGTTGCAGCTGCGGCAGGTTGGCGCCGTAGGCCTTCCAGTTGGTGGCGTCGAGACGGCGGCCGCCGAGGCTGGCGAGGGTGAAGACCGGTTTCGGCAACTGGCCTTTGGCAATGGCGTCGGGTTCGTTGGACAAGTTGTAGCCCATCACCACCGGACGGCCCTGAATCGCGGTGGCCATGCGTGCATCGAAATCGAGTTTGGATTTCAGCGTCAGCAATTGCTGGCCGAATTGCGGCAGGCCCTTGAGTTCGCTGTGGGCCAGACTTTCCAGGGTGGCGTAGCCGGAGCTGTTGTCGGGCTCGGCGAACAGCACGTCGAAGGCGACGGTCTGCGCTTCATAGCTGTCGGTCATCTTGCTGATGAGGGCGGCGACGACGTCGCGGCTCCACGGCCAGCGACCGACTTCGGCGATGCTCTTCTCGTCGATGTCGACGATGACGATGCGCGGATCGGTTTCCACCTTGGCGATGCGCATGCGCATGTCGTAGAAGAACAGATCGATGCGTTCGGTCAGAAACGCCGGCAGCATGCCCATCACTTGTCCGCCCGCCAGCAGCGTCAACGCCAGCGCCAGCAACCAGCGCGCACCATGTTTTGCGAAGAGACGACGCACGACTTCCCCCTGAGAATATTTTGTTGCGATGATGCCAGCACTACCGGCGAATCACAACGTGAATTCAGCTGAAGAGGTACAACACCCTTCTAAACCTGTTCAGGATCCGTAGCGAGAGGCCGTCAGCTGGTGGCGGCCGGAGCGGAGCAATCGGACTGTATTTGCGTACACGAGGATTGCGAGCGCCGCCCAAGGGTTGCCAATTCGCAGATCACGGCCTCGCAGCGGGATCATGGACAGGTTTCAGGAAAATTTCCGCACGGCATCTAACGCCAGTCCGGCGCCGATGCTGCCGAACAAATCGCCTTCGACTTGTTTGGCATTCGGCACCAGCGCGGCGATGCGCTTGCGCAGCAGGTGCACGCCGCTGGAGCCGCCGGTGAAGAACACCGAGTCGATGGCGTCGGCTTTGACGCCGGCGTCGGCCAGCAGCTTGCCGACGGTCTGCTCGACCGACGTCACCAGATGGTCGATGCTGGCGTCGAAGCCGGCACGGCTCAGTTGCAGTGTATCGGGCGGACGCAGGCGATCGAGTTCGAGCGTGAAGGATTCCTCCGCCGACAGGCCGATCTTGGCCGCTTCCACCTGCAGCGCCAGCCAATGGCCGGCGCGCTGTTCGACCAGGTCGAGCAGGCGCGCGAACTTGTCGCGCTCGGCGACTTCGCGATAGACATCCTGCAATTGCTGCCAGGCCTTGCGCGTGTAGATCAGGTTGATGGTGTGCCAGGTCGCGAGGTTGAAGTAATAGCCCGACGGCACTTCGCTGTTGCTGGTCAGCTTGCTGCCGAGACCGAGCAGCGGCATGACGCTGGACAGGCTGAGGTATTTGTCGAAGTCGGTGCCGCCGATGTGGACGCCGCCGGTGGCGAGGATGTCGTCAAGGCGGTCGGTCTTCTTCGCGCGTTCGGGCGACAGGCGCACCAGCGAAAAGTCCGAGGTGCCGCCGCCGATATCGGCGATCAGCACCAGTTCTTCGCGAGCAATGGTGGATTCGTAGTCGAAGGCTGCGGCGATCGGCTCGTATTGGAAGGCGATGTGCCTGAACCCGACCGCGCGCGCGATCTCTTCGAGGGTGTCCTGCGCCAGCTGGTCGGCCTCGGCGTTGTCGTCGACGAAGTGCACCGGGCGGCCCAGCACCACGCTGTCGAATCGGCGGCCGGCGGCGCGCTCGCCGCGCTGCTTGAGTTCACCGATGAACTGCGACAGCAGCGCGCGGAACGGCAGCGCGCGGCCGCCGACTTCGGTCTGGCCGTCGATCATGCCCGAGCCGAGCAGGCTCTTGAGCGAACGCATGAGCCGGCCCTCGTAGCCGGCCAGGTAGGTCGACAACGCGGCGCGGCCGTAGCTGAATTCGTTTTCATCGGCGTTGAAGAACACCACCGACGGCAACGTCATCTTGCCGTCCTCCAGTGCGAGCAAGGAAGGTTGTCCCTGCCTGCTCCAGCCCATCGTGGAGTTGGAAGTGCCGAAATCCACGCCGCAAGCGTCTGACATGCTTATCCCTGCCGTTTTTTGCAAAGGCGCGATGATATAGAAAAGCACGGCGCGTGTCTGTAGCAAAGCGGCTACCGTAGGCGCCGCTTTCCGCAATGCGAGAAAATTGCCAAAACAACAATCAAGATGACATCATTCCTGCACCGTTTGGTGACGCCAAATAGACCTCAAATAAAAATCATTATCATTTATAATTTGCAGCTCCCTCTTCCCGCCATGTCTACGGTATGCGCCAAGACCTGCAAGACCTGCCACTGCTGGATGCCCTGATGCGCCACTACGACGAACTCGTCGATCATGTGCGCAAGCGTTTCGGCGACAAGAATTTTGCGCATGAAGTCGTGCACGAGGTCTACATGCACGTGGTGCGCACCCGTCCGCGAGAACAGGAAGGCACGCCACTGGCGCTGCTCAAGCACATTTCCACCTGCAAGGCGATCGACCTGCAACGCGCGGCGACCAGCCGCAGCCAGTGGCAGGAATCGGTCGAGGCCGTGCCTGACACCAACCTGCACCACAGCGACGGCGAAGAAATCCTGCGCGGCAAGCAACTGGTCGATGCGCTGGAAACCGTCATCGACGATTTACCGCCGCGCTGCCGCGAAGTCTTCCTGCTGCACAAGCTGCAGGACATGCCGCAAGACGCCGTGGCGGCGCAGTTGGGGATTTCGCGCAAGATGGTGGTCAAGCACATGGAGCGCGCGATGTCGGCAATCCGTCCGGTGTGGAGCGATACCCACGTGGAGATCGGCAACGCCGCCCTGCACGAGTCGTTGGCGGCGCCGCTGCGCCCGCGCTTCCCGGCCCAGGAAACCATCGTGCGCGGCGCGGCAAAACGCCGCACGGTGCGCAAGATCGCGTCGATGGCGGCCATGCTTCTGCTGAGCACCGGCGCCGCATGGTTGATCGACCCGGCATACGACACGCGCCAGGTCACCACCGCAGTCGGCGAAACGTCGACGCTGACCATGGCCGACGGCAGCCGCATCCAGCTCAATACCGACAGCGAACTGCGCATCGAATCGCGTCTGTTCTCGCGCCGCATCACCTTGCTGCGCGGCGAAGCCGGCTTTGACGTCGCGCATACTTACCGCTCCTTCGTGGTCGAGGCCAATCGCACCACGGTGACCGACATCGGCACCGTGTTCGACGTCCGCAACGAGGAAGACGGCGCCCGCGTCAGCGTGCAGCAGGGTGCAGTCGACGTGCGCAGCGACAGCGGCCAGTCGCAAATGCTCACCGCCAACCAGGCGCTGCGTTCGTCCGGCGGCGCATTGCAACGCCTGGCTGATCCCGGACCCGGCCAGAGCGGTGCCTGGCGACGCGGCAAGCTGTATTTCAACGGCACCTCGCTGCGCGAAGCAGCTGCCGACATGCAACGCTACCTGGCGCAACCCATCGTGCTGGCCGATGCACGCATCGGCGACTTGCGCCTGTCCGGTGAATACGACATCAAGGACGTCGACGACCTGCTGGGGGTGCTGCCGACCATCTTGCCGGTGACGGTGAAACGCGGCGCCGATGGTGTTGTCATTTCAGCCATGGCGGGCAATACGGGCAATGCGGCGAACACGGCTAAATAAAAATTATTTTCATTCAGAGGTTCCCACGCACCGATCTGGTTTCGGTAACTCCTATAAATAACAAACACTTTTTATAGGAGTAGTTCATGCATTGTGCCGTTCCAGGGGCAGGCCGCTCGTCTCGCCAGACATTGAAACTCACCCTGAAAGCAGGCGTCCTTGCCGTCGGCGTGTCGCTGGCGGCGATGGCCTGGGCGCAATCCACGGCGGTCGATCTCGACATTCCCGCACAGCGTCTCGACAGCGCCTTGCGCACCCTGGCGCGCCAGTCAGGAAAGCCCATTGTGTTTTCCACCGATATCGCGGAAACCCGCCAGGCGCCGGCAATCAAGGGCGCGCTGACGGTCGATGAAGCACTGCGGCGCCTGCTCGACCACAGCGGCCTGGAAGTCCGTCCGACCGCAGCCGGCGGCTACGCCGTCATCGGCGGCAACAGCGCCGCAGCAGACAAGCTGCCTGAGGTGAGCGTGAGCGGCGCGCGTCCCTCGCTGTATGTCACCGATGGCGTCAACGTCGGTGCGCTGGGCTACAAGAAGCCGGAAGAATTGCCATTCTCGGTGCAGTCGTATTCGAGCGAACTGATCGACGCGCAAGAGTCGCGCACGATGATGGACGTGCTCAAGAACGATCCCTCGGTGCAGGACGCCACCCAGGCCGGCGCCTATGAAATGGTCCGCATCCGCGGCTACTTTTCCGACTGGACCAACACCGTGCGGCGCGACGGCATGTCGGTCGCACCCTACTATGAGATCCCGCTGGAAAACGTCGAGCAGATCGATTTGCTGAAAGGCCCGTCTGGCTTTTTGTACGGCATCAACTCTCCGGGCGGCACCATCAACTACGCCATCAAGCGCCCCACCAGGGATCGCTTCACCAGCATCAAGACCTCGTTGCGTGACAATGGCGGCACCTATGTCGCGCTGGACACCGGCGGCCCGCTCGACGACGGCCGGTTCGGCTACCGCCTCAACGTCGCCCGCGAACGCAACGGCGACTTCCGTCACAACGGCGACACCTCGCGCGACTTCGTCAGCGGCGCGTTCGACTGGGCGATCAATCCGGACCTGCTGGTACGCGCCAACTTCGACTACCAGGAGCGCAAGATTTCCGCGCAGCCCTCGATCGGCCCCTACCTCAACGGCCAGTTGCCGTCGGTCAGCAGCATCGATCCGCGCACCTTGCTCGGACAGCCGTGGCTGCAATATGAAACGCGCACCTTCAATATCGGCGCCGACCTGCAATACCGCATCAACGACAAATGGAAGCTGACCACGCGCGCGGCGCAATCGTACAACGGCCGCGTCGCTGCCTTCCCCGACGTGTACAACGTCGCCGCCAACGGCAACATCCTGTCGGGCGACATTTACTACAATCCCAATCAGAGCTTCCGCGTGATCTCGACCGACTCCTACGTCTCGGGCGATTTTGACACCATCGGCATCAAACACCAGCTGGTGACCGGTTTCTCGACGCGCAATTTCCAGGCAGTCGAATCCGGCTTCAAGGTCCTGCCCGACACGGTCGGCAATATCTACAATCCGGTATTCACTTCGGCGCCGTCGAATCTCGCTTACCCGAACCACAACAAGTCGAAGAACTACCAGCCCAGTGTCTTCATCAGCGATCTGATGTCGCTGTCGGATCGCTGGGATGTGATGCTGGGCCTGCGCCATGTCCGCTACAAAAACGACAGCATGCCGGCCTCCGGCAGGAACACGTCGCAGACCGCCAGCATCAACGCGCCGTCGGCGGCGGTGACCTTCAAGGTCATGCCGGATCTGTCGACCTATCTGAGTTATGCGGAAGGTTTCGAGCAGCCCGGCCCGGCAGGCTACGACACCAACAACGCCGGCGAAAACCTGCCGCCGCTGAAAACCAAGCAATACGAAGCGGGCGTCAAGTACGCACTCAATCCGGACCTGATGCTGACCGGAGCGGTATTCCGCCTGGAGAAGACGCTGCAATATGTGAACGCTGGCCGCTTCACCGTGCAAGGCGGCATGCAGCGCCACACCGGCCTGGAACTGACCGCCAACGGTCGTCTCAGCAAGCAGTTGTCGATCGTCGCCGGTCTGGCGTACCTGCAAACCAAGGCGGACAATCCGGCCGATCCGACTATTGCCGGCAAACAGATCGCCGACGTGCCGAAGCTGCAAGGCAATGTATTCGTCGACTATCGCGTGCCGGGCATCGACGGGCTCAACGTCAACGGCGGCGTGTACTACGTCGGCCGCCGCCCGCTCAATACGCAGAACACGGCATGGATGGGCGGCTACACGCGTTTCGACACCGGCGCCCGCTACGTCACGCGCATCGGCGGCTACAAGACCACCTTCGGCCTGACCGTGCAGAACCTGCTCGACAAACGCTATTGGGCTGCCGGCGACGCCGACATCAACGGCGCCTGGGCAGGCAAGCCGCGCACCATGTTCCTCAGCGCGCAAGTGGACATGTAGTCACTGCAAGAAGAAATCAGCAACATTGCGCGCCGTCCTCCCCAACGGGAAACGGCGCGTGCATCGCCCAGCCAGCACAAGCCAGCACGAGCGATCTTCATCCCGTTCAACCCGGATCAGATCAGGAAGGCATCATGGCAATTGCACTTGCACACACCTCCACCACAACCGCAGCACCGGCTGCGCCCTTGCCGGCGGTTTCTTCATCCATCTACCGACACCGCCTGTCGCCGCTCGAATGGTCGGCGATTGCGCGCATCGTCGACGCACTGGAACAGAGTTTCGGCAGCGTCGAAACGCCGGAATTCGCCGACGCCTGCAGTCTCTCTGCGCAACAGTTGCCGCGCAGCCTGCGTGAACTGGCGCACCGCTTCAAGTACCTGCACCTGCCTTGCGGCGCCGTGCTGCTGAGCGGCATCCCGGTCGACGACGAACGCATCGGTCCATCGCCGGCGCACTGGGATGCGCCTTGGCGCAATCCGCCCAATCTGCGCGAAGAAATTGCGCAGTGCCTGATATCGGCAGCGCTGGGCGATATCTTCGGCTGGCGCACGCAAGAGAACGGCCGTTTCCTGCGCCACATCGTGCCGATCGACAAGGAGCGCAACGAACAACTCGGCGGCAGCAGCGCCACCACGCTGGTGTGGCACAACGAAGAAGCCTTCCACGCGCTGCGCTGCGATTTCCTGTCGATCTTTTGCTACCGCAACGAAGAACGTGCGGAAACCATCCTGTCCTATATCGGCGACCTGCACATTCCCGATGACAAATGGGCGGTGCTGGCGGCGCCGCGCTTCGTCATCCTGCCGGACAAATCGCATCTGCCGGACCAGAACATCAGCGAACACTGGCGCCTGGACGACCACGCCTTCGAACACATCCGGCGCATGCATGCCGATCCGCAGCCGGTGCCGGCATTGTCGGGCGCGCGCGAACAACCGTTCATCCAGGTCGACGAAGCATTCATGCGAGCACTCCCCGGCGACCACGAGGCGGCGGACGCCCTGGACTGGTTGCTGCGCAAGTTCGACGCACATAAATCCGCCGTCGTCATGCAGCCCGGCGACATGCTGTGGATCGACAACAAGCGCGCGGTGCATGGCCGTTCCATCTACCAGCCCAATTACGGACCGCGCCATCGCTGGCTGCGCCGGGTCAACCTCACACTCAACTTGCGCGGCTCGCTGCCGTATCGCGAAAACGCCGTCGGCCGCCACATCGTCTGATCCGCCCGACTGCATGCCGGCCATCGCATTCTGTCCATCACATCCTGTCCACGGAGACCTCATGACCACCATCACGGAACAAGACGCAGGCGCCATCTGCATCCTCAACAAACAAGACCTCGCGGGGCTGCGCTATTCGCTGGACGAAGTGCTGCGCACGGTCGAAGATGCCTACAAGGCCTACGCTGCGGGCTTGTCGGCCAACCCGCGCAAGCTCACCGCCAAACCCGACGACGGCCGCTCACTGGCCTACTCCATGCTGGGCCGCGACGGCGAACGACAGACGGTGGCGTTCAAGACGTCTTACAAGTTCAACGCCAACGAAGACCAGTCGCTGCAAAAATACTACACGTCGCTGCTGCTGTACGACGACGATACCGGTCTTCCTATCGCCTTGATGGACTGCAGCCTGGTCGGCGCACTGCGTACGCCGGCGGCATCGGCATTACTGGCGCGCAGTTGCGCCCGCAGCGATGCCCGGACCGCGTTGGTAATCGGCAGCGGCGTGCAAGGCCAGAACGCTTTTCCCTTCCTCGTCGCGGCGATGCCGCAGCTCAAACGGCTGATCATCCACGGCAATCACCCGGACGGCATCGCTGCGGCCATCGCACGCCTGCGCGAACACTATCCCGAGCGCACGATTGACGTGTCGTCCGATCTCGAACAATCCGCCCGCAGCGCCGACATCATCATCGGCGCCGCCGGCCCGGCATCGGAAAAAACCTCCGGCGCAGTGCGGCGCGACTGGCTCAAGCCCGGTGCGGTGACGATCCTGGTCGGCTACGGCCTGCACGCGGAACTGCTGCACCGGGCCGACCATCGCGTCGCCACCAGCGAGGCGCAGATGCGCGTGACGGGCGCCGACCTCGCCGACGCAGACGGCGCATTGCCGCCGGTCGACGCCGAGCTGCCCGACATCCTGGCCGGCCGCAAGAGCGGCCGTGCGCATGACGATCAACAGGTATTCGCCTACAACAGCGGCATGATCATCACCGACATCGCGCTCGGCCGCCTGTTCGCCGAACGTGCCCGCGCCCAGCAACTGGGCCAGACCGTACGTTTGTGGTGAGGCAGACATGGACCGACTCCGTCACGAGGCGATGGCCTCCTCCCTTCTCCCACTGCCGCAGTTGCCGGCCTTGCAGCATCCGCTCACCGCAGACCTGATGGAACACCATCGTGGCTTGCTGTCCGAACTGAGCCGGGGCCTGGGCAGCACGGTTCACATCTTGCTGCCGGAAGTATTCGACGACACCGCTCGGCAATTCCGGCAGGCGCTCGACGACGCCGGCGTGGATGGCTTCGTGCTGTTTGCAAAGAAAGCCAACAAGGGCCGCAGCTTCGTGGAACGCTGCCCGGCGCTGGGCATCGGCATCGACGCCGCCAGCCTGCAGGAAGCCGAGCAGGCGCTCGGCTGCGGCGTACCCGGCCCACACATCGGCATCACCGGTCCGGGCAAACATCCCGCCTTGCTGAACCTGGCGCTGCGCCAGCGCTGCCTGGTCGCCATCGACAGCGTGGAAGAATTGCGCGCATTTGCGGCGCAGGCGCGCCAGTCCGGTTGCCGCGGTCGCCTCCTGTTGCGCTGCCGTCCGCAAAGCCAGCCGCGCAGCCGGTTCGGCATGAACGACGAGGAATGCGAAGCGGCATTGGCATTGTGCGTGCAGCATCGCGATGTGCTCGACATGGAAGGTTTCTCTTTCCATCTTTCCGGCTACAGTCCCGCCGCGCGCGCGGAAGAAGCCCATCGCCTGGTCGACGCCTGCATCGACGCGCGCGGCCGCGGCCTGACCCGGTGCGCGACCATCAACATCGGCGGCGGCTTTGCGGTGCGCTACGTGAACCGCGACCATTGGTCGGCGTTCCTCGAACAACAACAGCCGCAGCACTATCACGCAGGAAAAACCTTCGACGACTTCTACCCCTACTACAACGCAGCACCCGGCGCGGCCATGCTGTCGGCGATTCTTGCGCATGCCGTCGACGGTCTCACGCTGGCGCAACGACTGCGCGAGTACGCCATCCGCCTGATGCTGGAACCGGGTCGCGCGCTGCTGGACCAGGCCGGCTTCACGATGTTTGAAATCCAGAGCGTCAAGGACAGACTTCCCGCGGACCGGGCCGCATTCCGTTACGGCATCCTTACCGTCGGCGGCACCAGTTTCAGCCTGTCCGAGCAATGGTTCAACAGCGAATATGCTCCCGATCCGCTCCTGCTGCCGCGGCATGCAGGAACCGATACCGCTGCGTCCTACGCTGCCTGCGTCGGCGGCGCCAGTTGCCTCGACAGCGACATGGTGACGTGGCGCAAGATCGTTTTTGCGCAACGTCCCGCGCCCGGCGATTTGCTGGTCTACCTGAACACCGCCGGTTACCAGATGGACTCCAACGAATCGCCCTTCCACGATTTACCCCTGCCAGCCAAGGTCGTCGTCACGACGGACCAGGGCAAGCCATGCTGGCGCCTGGATAGTCGTCCGCACGCCGCATTCGCCTAAATCTTTCCCCATTCCGAAGGAGAACCACCATGGATCGTCAATCCCCGCAGGTCTTGTCCACCGTCGCCGCTCCTGCACACCAGCCGGGCGGCGCCATCGTCAATCGCGTCTCGCAGCTGATCGGCAGCACGCCGCTGATGGAATTGCTGCGCACTCGCTTCGGCAGCCGCCTCCTGCTCAAGCTGGAGCAAAGCAATCCCACCGGCAGCGCCAAGATCCGCATGGCGCGCCAGATGCTCGACGAAGCCGAACAACAGGGCCTGCTCGCACCGGGCGGCTGGGTGATCGAGTCGACTTCCGGCAACACCGGCATGGGCCTGGCGCTGCTTGCCGCCGAACGCGGCTATCGCTTCACCGCCGTGGTCGACCACCACGCCGCCAAGGACAAGATCCGCGCGATGCAGGCGTTCGGCGCCGAACTGATCTTCGTCAACGAAGACGGCGGCGATTCGCTCGCGACCGCCGATCGCGAGGCCCTGGCTGAAAAAATCGCCGCCGAACAAGGCGCCTACTGGACCGAGCAGCACAACAATCCGGCCAACGGCAACGGCTACACCTACGTCGCCGACGAATTGCACGAGGCGCTCGGCAAGGACATCACCCACCTGATCGGCGCGGTGGGCACCGGCGGCTCGCTGTTCGGCACCGCGCGCGCACTCAAGAACAAGTTGCCGTTGTTGCGCACCATCGGCGTCGAGCCGGAAGGTTCGATCGCTTTCGGCGGTCCCGGCGGCCCCTACTATCAATCCGGCACCGGCACGCCGCCGGGCGCGGAAATCGGCGCGCTGGTCGACTACGACCTGCTGGACGAAGGTCTCAAGGTCTCCGACAAACAAGCCTTCAATACCGCGCGCTATATCGCGCGCAACCATGCGCTGCTGGTCGGCGGCTCCGGCGGCGGCGTGATCTACCAGGCCATCAAGCGCATCGAAACGGCGCCGCCGGGCAGCACCTTCGTCGTGCTGATCTGCGACGGTGGCGAGAAATATCTCGACACGGTCTTCAACGACGACTGGATGAATGAGCGCGACCTGATCGATGCCTCGGTCGGCGTTGAACTGGACGGCATGCTGGCGCAACTGACGGCGCGCATATGAGCATGTCGCTGTCCCGTTCCCTGCTGAAAGCCGACGTCGCGCACATCGGCGCATTGGCGGGACCGCTGATCCTGACGCAGTTCGCCCAGGTGGCGTTGTCGACCACCGGCGTACTCATGATGGGTTGGCTGGGTCCGCTCGACATCGCCGCCGGGGGACTGGCGCTGGCAGTGTTCAATCTGATGCGCACCACCGGCGTCGGCCTCGTCACGCCGACCGGCAACCTGGTCGCAACCGCAGCGGCAGCCGGGCTCGACACGCCGCACGCCGCCGGCGAGGTGCGCGACATGGTGCGCGCCAGCTTCGCCATTGCAACGCTGGCCGGGCTGGTGTTCTGGGCCATGATGCTTGGCGCCGGCCATGCCCTGCGCTGGATGGGACAGGATGCCGCGGTGGTGGCGCGCACCGGCGAATATCTGCTCGCCGCCGCGCCGGGCATCCTGCCCTTGCTATGGTTCCAGGCGCTGCGCAACTTCACGGTCGGCCTGCGGCGGCCGGGGCCGCTGCTGGCGATCACGCTGGCGGCGGTTGCCGTCAATGTCGCACTCAACTACGTGCTGACGATCGGCGCCTTCGGCATTACCGGAATGGGCCTGGCCGGCATCGCCTGGTCGTCGACCATCGTCAACCTGCTTTCGTTCGTGGTGTTCCTGCTGGTCGTGCGTCGCGACGCCACGCTGCGTCGCCTGCTATCGGTGCACATCTGGAAAACCGGCCGTCCGGCTTTGGCGCGCACCTGGAAAATGGGCCTGCCGGTGGCGGCGACTTACGGCTCCGAGGCCGGTTTCTTTGCCGCGATTGCCTTGTTGGTCGGCGCGCTCGGCGCCGATGCACTGGCTGCGCATACGGTGGTCAACCAGGCGGTGTACATCGTGTTCATGATCTCGGTCGGACTGTCGCATGCCACCTCGATCTGCATCAGCCACACCTGGGCGCGCAACGACATCGACACTTCGCGCCGCTACGGTTATACCGGACTGGGCATGGGCGTGGCCTGCATGACGCTCATCGGCGCGGTGTACTGCGCGGCGCCGCATTGGGTGCTGGGCGCGTTCCTGCATCAGGGCGGGGCCGGAGCCGGCGATGGCACGGTGCTCCTGATCGCCGGCAAGCTCTTGCTGCTGGCGGCGATGCTGCAGATCTTCGATTGCGTGCAGAACATCGGCATCGGGATGTTGCGCGGCGCCGGCGAAACCGGCAGCTCGTTCGTGATGACGCTGATCGGGTACTGGGGCGTGGGCCTGCCGGGCGCGTGGCTGTTGAGCCACTGGCTCGGACTGGGCGCCACCGGTGTCTGGCTGGGGCTGACACTGGGCCTGATCGTCACCGCCGTGCAGTTGATCCTACGTTTTCGCCGCCTGATTGCGGAACGGACACAGCGTCACGCCTCGTCGTACGAATTGACGCAATGACGTAGTGCTCCATCGGTCGCCTGGCCCGCCGGGCTCATTCTTTTTTGAGGAGAATTTCATGCTGCACTGGACCTGGAAAAGCTTCGACCAGCTCTCGCTGGAACAACTCTATGACGCCATCCACCTGCGCCAGCAGGTGTTCGTCATCGAGCAGCAATGCCTGTATCCCGATGCCGACGGTTTCGATCCGGCCTGCCTGCACGGCCTGGGTTACGACGATGCCGGCGCGCTCATGGCTTACGCCCGCATCTTGCCGCCCGGCGTGCGCTATGAGGAACCGTCGATCGGCCGCGTGATCGTCGCCGAACAGTTGCGCGGCAAAGGCGTCGGGGAAGTGTTGATGCGGCAGGCGCTGCTGCGGGCGGCGGCACTGTATCCGGGCGCGCCGGTGCGCATCAGCGCGCAGGCGCGACTCGAACGCTTCTATCGCCGCCTGGGATTTGTGAGCGTCGGCGAACTGTACGACGACGTCGGCATCCCGCATATCGACATGCTGACGTCGGAACAGGCCGAGGACATCGCCGCTTAGCCGAACACCACCCGGAAGCGGGCGCCCGGGGCGACGTTTTCAGCCTGCAGCGTCCAGCCGTGGGCGTGGGCGATTTCTTCGCAGATGGACAAGCCCAGCCCGGCGCCTTCATCGCGCCGATGCGCGCCGCGCCAGAAGCGTTTGAACAGTTGCGGCATGGCTTCGGTTGCAATGCCGTCACCGTAGTCGCGCACGGCGACGCCGTGCACGCTGACGTCGACCTCGACGGCGCTGCCTGGCGGCGCGTGGTGCACGGCGTTCTCGATCAGGTTGCGCAGCAGCACGAACAGCGCGCCGCGATCGGCCATTACCATCACCTTCATTCCCGGCTCTTCGTTGACAGCGTCGACGATATGGACGCCGCGCTGGTGCGCCAGGCGCTCCAGTTGTGCGGCAGCTTCGGCGGCGGCGTCCTTGAGATCGATCTGTTCCATCGCATAATTCTGGCGCTCGCTGGCTTCGGCCAGATGCAGCAGTTGATGTACCTGGCGCGCCATGTGGTCGAGGTCGCGCAGCAAGGCGCCGCGGTCGCCGCGATCATCCAGCTCGACCTGGCCGCGCATCAGCGCCAGCGGCGTCTTCAGTTCATGCGCGGCGGTGGCCAGGAATTCACGCTGTACCCGATAGCCGTCCTCGAGCCGCTGCAACGCCAGGTTGAAGGCATTGAACAGCGGCGTCAGTTCGCTCGGTACATCGTCCAGCGACAGTCGCGCAGACAGGTTGTCGACCTGGATCTGCCCGGCCGCGGCAGACGCCTTGCGCAGCGGTTTCAACGACCGATGCAAGGTGGCGACCACGATCAGGCTGAACAGCAGCATGGCGATGACGGCGGCGGCGATGGCGATTTTCTGCGCCTTCTCGCTGTCGCTGCCGAGCATGACGCGGTGCATGCGTTCGCTGCGCATCAGCTGCACATAGAACACCCGGCCTTGGTGGATGAACGGCACGGTCAGCACCTGCTTTCCTTCGCCGTTACTGACCACGCGGAAACGACTGCGCTGCGGATCGAAGCTTTCGCCGGCAGGCGCATACGCGGCGGTCGCGTGATCCGAGGACAGCAAAGCGACGCCGCCCTGATCAACCACGCGGTAGGCCGCATCCTGCAACAACACCGAATAGATGGCCGTCATTCTCTGATTCAACCTGACGCTGTCGGGCATGCCCGCAGCATTGAAGCGCACGCCTTCGACCACGCGTGCAGCATTGCGGTCGAGATCGAGATTGATCAGCATGTCCGGCCCCCAGCGCAACAAGGCGGCCAGCGCCAGCACGACGACGCCGCTGATGCAAGTCAGCGCGATGGCCGTGGTGGTCAACAACCTCGACGAGAGACTTTTCATGATTGCGCCGGCTCCTGTTTGCCGTTGTCGAGCAAGGCATAGCCATGGCCGCGGATGTTGCCGATCTGCAGCGGCGAGTCAATCGCCGCGAGCTTGCGGCGCAGGCGATGCAGCGCGACGTCGAGCGCGTTCGGCGTGACCGGCTCCGACAAACCCCAGGCCGCCGCCTCCAGCGCCGCACGCCGCACCGACTTGCCGGCTGCGCGCACCAACGCCAGCATCAGTTGCAGCTCGGCGGCAGCCAGCGACACCGACTCGTCGCCGTGGCGCATGCAACCGGTATCGGGCTCGACGCACAGGCCGGCGAATTCAGGCGAGAGGCTTTGCAGCTGGACGGGACGGCGCATCAGCGCACGCACCCGCGCCACCATTTCTTCCATGGAAAAGGGCTTGGGCAGGTAATCGTCGGCGCCGGCTTCGAGACCGGCCACGCGATCGTGCAAGGCGTCGCGCGCGGTCAGCATCAGGCACGGCGTGAGCACGCCGCGTGCGCGCAACTGCCGCACCAGGTCGAGACCGTCGCCGTCGGGCAGGCTGCGATCCAGCACCAGCACCGGATACGCCATTTGCGTGCAGCCGGCGGCGGCGTGCGCGATGGTGGCGTAGACATCGGTCTCGATGCCGGCCGCGGCCAGCGCCTTCGCAATCAGCGCCGCCATGCGTTCATGATCTTCCAGCAGCGCGATGCGATTCATTGACTACCCTCAGAATTTATAGACATACCCCAGTCGCAGCGACGGCGAGGTGGAACGATCAACCAGCGGGCTATCGGTGATGCCGCTGCCGTAACGCGTCACGCCGAGGTCGAGGAACACCGACTGCGCCGTGGTCAGGCTGTAATCGGCACGCACGCCGGCGTCGACGTTGGCGGTCGACTTGCCGTTGTAGGCCGCACGCGTGGAATTCGCTTCCGAGGACTTCACGCCGTAGTAGTAATTGACGTACTCGTTGTTCATCCAGGTCACGCCCAGGTGCGGCGTCAGGCGCACACGCCCCGTCGTGAAACCGCGCTCGGCGCCCAGTTTAACCGTTTGGCCGTTGCTGTTGCCGGCGGCCTTGAGCCACTCCAGCGTGAACTTGGCGAACGGCGCGCGCCACGTCGCCGTACCACCCAGATGGAAACCGTCCTTGCGCTCGTCCATGCCGTTGAGGATGGGTGCGTCGCCAGACTTGTAACCTTCGTTGGCATATTTGGCGCGCAAGGTGAAATCGAACTGGCCGACGCTGCCGAGCTTGAAGTCGACCGCCGGGCCGGCGACGCGGAAGTAGGCGCCATTGTACAAAAGGATGGGCAGCGCCGAGGTCTTGGTGCCGTAGCCGCGATACGGGCTGCGCTCGAAGCCGGCACCGAGGCCGAGGCCCCAGCCCGGCTCCTGTTGGCGCGCGCCGTCGTTGCCGCCGGTGGCGTCTGGTGTTGCGGTTTGCGCGGACGCTGCGCAAGCGCCGCCGAGGGTGACGCCAAGAACGATGGCGCGAAGAACAATTGTGGTGTGCCGCATGAGAACTCCCGGAGATCGTGGTGGATGGAATGCGCCACGATCATCGGGCAGGCTGACTTACCAGTTACTTACCGAGCGTTTTTCCGTCCCCAAAGGGGTTGGCCACGTCATCGAAGGCAGCGCGATTACTTCGACACCTGCAATAGCGGATGGCCGACCGCGCCGTCATCGACATCGACTGTAGCTTCACGCCGCTTTCTTCGCCTGCGCCAGCCATGCCTCGAAACCGACCTTGCCCAACCACGGCTGCTCGCCCGGGGTCAGCGACTGGTCGTTCAGGCGCACGCCGAAATACAGCGCGGCGGCATCGCTCACGACGGCACGCTCGTCGCCGATGGCCGTGAGGTAACGCTGCATCAGCGCGGCCAGGCCGATCCGTTCGGGACCGGCGATTTCGGTCTTGCCGTTGAGCGGCGCGCCGAGCGTAAAATGCGCCACGGCGGCAGCGACGTCGTCCGAGGAAATCGGTTGCACATGCGCGGGAGACAGGCGCACGGTCTTGCCGTCGGCGCCCGATTGCGCGATACCGCCGAGGAATTCGAAGAACTGCGTCGAGCGCACGATGCTGTATGGCACGGGGCCCGCTTCGATCAATTTCTCCTGCGCCATCTTGGCGCGGAAGTAGCCGCTGTCGAGCAGGCGTTCGGTGCCGACCACCGACAGCGCGACATGATGCTGCACGCCGGCGGCGACTTCCGCCGCCAACAGGTTGCGGCCGGATTTCTCAAAGAATTCCAGCACCGCGCGGTCCTCGAACGAGGGCGAGTTCGCCACGTCAACCACGATCCGGGCGCCGGCCAGCGCCTCGCCGAGACCTTCGCCGGTGACGGCGTTGATGCCCGAGGCGGGCGAAGCCGCCAGCACCTCATGGCCGTCCTGGCGCAGCAGGTTGACGAGTTTGCTACCGATCAGGCCGGTGCCGCCGATGACTACGATTTTCATGCCTTTTCCTTTTCTGTACGCCGCACAGGCGCGGATTTACCTGCGTTTGCCGGTACCCGGTTGATTGACCCGGCCATCGTAACTGTGAAAGAATTTGGTCGAAATGACATATAACCCTGAAATCCTGCCAGCTGGTCCTACGCCCCGCGTGGTGCTGTTCCTTGCCTATCCGGATGTCGGCCTGCTCGACCTGACCGGGCCGCAGACCGTCTTCTGGGCCGCCACCAAAGCCATGGAAAAACGCGGCCTGCCCGGTTACGTGAGGCACATCGCCAGCCTCGACGGCGGCCTGATGCAGACCGCCGAAGGCGCCGCCATCGATCCCTCCCGACTCGACCGGTTTGCGCTGGACGAGGTCGACACCATCGTCATGCCGGGCTCGCCGTACATCACCGATGTGCTGGACCGTTCGGCGCCGCTGGTCGCCTGGCTGCAACGGGCGTCGGCGCGCGTGCGGCGCACCGCCGCGGTGTGCAGCGGCACCTTCTTCCTGGCACAGGCGCAACTGCTGGAAGGCAAACGCGCGGCCACGCATTGGGCCATGTGCGACATGCTGGCCGAGCGCTTTCCGGCGATCGGAATCGACCGCGACGCGATCTTCGTGCAGCAGGACAATGTGTGGACTTCGGCCGGTGTCAGCGCCGGTATCGATCTGGCGCTGGCGCTGGTGGAGGCCGACTGCGGCCGCGAAGTGGCAATGGAAGCCGCGCGCGAACTGGTGGTGTTCCTCAAGCGGCCGGGCGGCCAGGCACAGTTCAGCGAACTGCTGCAGTCGCAGAGCGAAGGCGGCTCATCGTTCGATGCACTGCATGCGTGGATCGCCGGCAACCTCGACAGCAGCACGCTCACCGTCGAGGCGCTGGCTGCACGCGCCTGCATGAGCCCGCGCAATTTCGCCCGCGTCTATAAACAGGAAACCGGTCGCACGCCGGCCAAGGCGGTAGAGATCTTCCGCCTCGAGGCCGCCCGTCGCCTGCTGGAAGACTCGGATCACAACCTCGATCGCATTGCCGGCCTGTGCGGCTTCGGCGACGAGGAGCGCATGCGCGTCACCTTCCATCGCCACCTCGGCGTGGCGCCGCGCGACTACCGCAAGCGCTTTGCGCCCTGAACACCGCACACGGAACACTGAAGGACTGACCATGAACAAGAATGTGATTTTCAGCATCGAGGACGACAGCGGCATGCATTGCGTCGACTTCATTGAAACCGAGGACGGCAGCTTTTGCTACAAGGCGTTTCGCAAGGATCCGGAGGACGAAGGAAAATGGACGCTGACGGCCGACTACTCGGCCACACGCTTCGCGACGCAGCCGGAAGCCTTTGACGCCGCTGCGCAACGAATGCCTTGGCTGACGGCTTATCGGCCCGCAGCGGCGTGACCGAGATTTATCGAGGTGCTTTCATTCGCCGCCGGCCAGCGGCGGCAGCCTGCGCTTGAGCGGCGTGCTCTTGATGATCGCGGTATTGGTCTGGGCGCTGGCGGCGAAGCGGTCCAGCACCAGGTCTAATTCCGGCAGCGTGCGCACCAGCAGCCGCGCGATATAGCAATCCTCTCCCGTGACCTTGTCGCATTCGGTGAATTCCGGCGTCGCCAGGATCTGCCGCTCGACGGTGTGCAACTGTCCCGGCAAGGGCCGGATGCGCACGATGGCCTGGATCTGGTAGCCGAGCGCATGCGTGTCGAGGTCGATCGTGTAGCCGGTCAGCACGCCGCGCTCTTCCAGCCGCCGCAAACGTTCGGTAACGCTCGGCGCCGACAGGCCGCTGGCCTGAGCCAGCGCTTTCAGCGACGCCCGCGCATCAGCGGCGAGCAGCTGGATCAACTTCTTGTCGATGTGGTCGATCATCTTCGCTTTACTCCAGAATTGACGAGAAACACCTTCGATAATAAAGGCCGAACCCGACTTTCGCCTGATTTAATGCATGGAGTCGCGGCGGCCGGTCCGGCACAATATCGACTTCTGACCACGAAAGATTTCCATGGAAAAAAACATCAGGCGCGGCGCGCTGGAGATGACCGGGGCCATGCTGATTTCGGGCAGCATCGGCTGGTTTGTGCTGGCGTCGGGATTGTCGGTGCTCAATGTGGTGTTCTGGCGCTGCGTGTTCGGCACGCTGGCGCTGCTGGCGATCTGCGGCTGGCGCGGCTTGTTGCGACGCGAACTGCTCAGCGCGCGCGTGCTCGGCTGGGCCGCGCTGGGCGGCGTCGCCATCGTGTTCAACTGGGTGCTGCTGTTCGCGGCGTATTCCCATGCGTCCATCGCCATCGCAACGACGGTCTACAACACCCAGCCGCTGATGCTGGTGGTGCTCGGCGCCGTGTTGCTGCGCGAGCGCATCGCCGCTGACAAGCTGGTGTGGCTGGCGACCGGTTTCATCGGCATGCTGGTAATAGTCAATGCGCGCGCGGGCGCCGGATACGCCAGCGGCAGCTACCTGGCGGGCGTGGCGCTGGCGCTTGGCGCCGCCTTCCTGTATGCAATCGCGGCGCTGATCGCCAAGCGCCTGAGCGGCACCCCGCCGCATCTGATCGCGCTGATCCAGGTTGCCGTGGGCATCGTGCTGCTGGCGCCGCTGGCGGATTTCTCCGCCATGCCGCAGGGCTCGGGGTGGCGCTACCTGGTGATCATGGGCATCGTCCACACCGGCGTGATGTATGTCTGGCTGTATGGCGCGATCCAGAAGCTGCCGACCGTGATCACCGGCACGCTGGCGTTCATCTACCCGGTGGCGGCGATTGCAGTGGATTGGGTAGCGTTCGGGCACCGGCTGCAACCGCTGCAATGGTGCGGCGTCGCGGCGGTGCTGCTGGCGACGGCGGGCATGAGCCTGGGCTGGCGCGTGCTTGCGCGCAAGCGCGCAGGCGCCTAGCGCCCGTTGGCCCCGGCTTACAGTGAACGGGTGATGCCGCCGTCGATGCGGATGTTCTGGCCGGTGATGTAGGCCGCCGCGTCGGACGCCAGGTGCGAGGCCAGCGCCGCGACTTCGCTTACCTTGCCGTAACGCGCCATCGGGATCATTTCCTTGATGCCGGGCTTTTCCGGCAGGCTGTCGATGAAGCCGGGCAGGATATTGTTCATGCGGATGTTTTCCGGCGCGTACTTGTCGGCGAACAGCTTGGTGTAGGCCGACAGGCCGGCGCGAAACACGCTCGAGGTCGGGAACGACTGCGACGGCTCGACCGCGGAGAAGCTCGAGATGTTGATGATGGCGCCGCCGCCCTGCTGCTGCATCAGCGGCGTCACCAGCCGCGCGCTGCGCACCACGTTCATCAGGTAGACCTCCATGCCGAGCAGCCATTCGTCGTCGCTGAGTTCGAGCACCTTGCCCTTGGGACCATGGCCGGCACTGTTGACCAGCACGTCGATGCGGCCCCAGCGCGCGAGGCAGGCGTCGACCGCTTTTTGCAGGTCGGCGACAGAACGGTTGGACCCGGTGACGCCGACGCCGCCCAGGCTGTTGCCGAGCGACTCGCCTTTTCCCGAGGAAGAAAGAATGCCGACGCCGAAGCCGTCGGCCGCCAGTTTTTGCGCCACGCCGGCGCCCATGCCGCTGCCGCCGCCAATGACGAGGGCCACTTTGCCTGTGCTCATTTCTGCTCCGTAAGAAGGCGACCGGAGAGGACTCCGATCAGAACGCGACAGCGTACACGATCACCCTGACGTTTGCCGGGCGTCGCCATTTCGTGAAGAAGATCGCCGGCTACGGCGGCCCGCCACTGACGTTCTGGTGCGGACGTTTTGTCGATGATTTGCAACGCTTCGAGCCAGCGCAGGCAGGTATCGGCTTTCAGGAACCGATCAAGGCGCATGTTTGGTTTGATTCCACAAATGTAAATGGTTATGATTCTTATCCACTAAAATTTACGTTTCTTTGCACCGTTTTGGCCGCACCCATCAGGTAAACCAGCGGCGCGCCCTCCTCGCTTTCATTTAAATCACCATGACATTGCTCCCGCTTCCCCGCGCCATTGCCGCGCAAACCCGCTGCGCCACCGCCGTCGCCACCGTGCTGATGTCGCTGTCCGGCGCTGCTTATGCACAGCAGCCCGCTACGGCGGCCGACACGCCGAATACGCTTGAGACCATTCAGGTCAGTGGCGACTGGCTAGGCAGCAATAGCTTGGATACCAGCGTGAAGACCTTCCCCGGCGCGCGCACCGTTGTCAGGAAAACCGAGATCGACAGCACCGGCGCCGTCAATATCGGCGATGTGATGCGCCGCATCCCCGGTGTGCAGGCGACGGACAACTCCGGCACCGCCGGCAGCGCGATATCGCTCAACATCGGTGTGCGCGGTCTGACGGGGCGCTATTCGCCGCGCTCGACAATCCTGCTCGATGGCTTGCCGATGTCGGTGGCGCCATACGGCCAGCCGCAGATTTCGTTTGCCCCGGTCAGCCTCAACAACATCGAGTCGATCGACGTGGTGCGCGGCGGCGGCGCCGTGCGTTATGGCCCGCAAAACGTCGGCGGCATCATCAACTTCAAGACACGTTCCATTCCGAACCAGGCAGGTCTGACCGCGGACGCCAGCCTGCGTTACAACAGTTATGGCCAAGGCGGCTCCAACAACCAGTACAGCGCCTTCGCAGGCACCCGGCTCGACAACGGCCTGGGACTGGCGATGCTGTATTCGGGCTCGGAAGGATCCGGCTGGCGCGACAATAGCAACGAACGCCTGAACGATTTTGCGTTGAAGTTCCGCTTTGAAATCGATCCAAGCTCCGAAATCTACGGCAAGGTCTCCTACTACGACGTGCTCTCGCGCACGCCGGGCGGCCTGAGCGTCGCACAATACAATGCCAATCCATTCCAGAACACGCGCAAGCACGACTTCTGGTCAGGCAACCGCAAGGCCATCGACTTCGGCTACCTGAACACCATTTCGGATACCCAGGAAGTTGAAGTCCGCACCTATTTCGTCGAGAGCTTCCGCCAGAGCGTGCTGATCGGCAGCTCCACCACCAACTACCAGCATCAGCCGCGCGACTACCAGACTACCGGCATCGAGCCGCGCTACACGCAACGCTTCGTCGCCGGCAAAGTCGCCAATGACGTGACAGTGGGTTATCGCTACATCGGCGAACGCGGCACCGACAAGACGTTCAATGAAGCGATTGCAACGGGCTCCTATGGCGCAGTCACCTCGTTCAAGAACACCACCGACGCGCACTCCGTCTATCTCGATGACAAGATCTCGATCGGCGCGTGGCGCATCACGCCGGGCGTGCGCTACGAGCACATCAATTCCACGCGCACCGATTCCACCACCAACGGCAAGTTTGAAGTCACCAACAACAAGCCGCTGCCGTCCCTGAACGTGGCTTACCTGTATTCGCCTGAACTGACGCTATTCACCAACTACAATACGTCCTTCGGCGTGGTGCAGAACACCCAGCTCAACTCGCTGTCAGCCAGCAATCCCTTGTCGCCTGAACTGGCCAAGACCGTCGAAGCCGGCGCACGCTGGAAGGGCGCCAATCTGTCGACCGAAGTCACCGTGTTCGATATTCGCTTCGACAACCAGATCTCGCAGATCCCCGGCAGCAGTCCGGCAATCTTCCAGAACATCGGCAAGACCCAGCATGACGGCGTCGAGACCGCGGTCGATTACAGCTTCGACAAGGACGGCGCGCTGCGCGGCCTGAATCTGTATGCAACCTATACCTATACACGCGCGCTGCAACGATCCGGCGCCACCTCCGGACTCGACGTACCGTTCTATTCGCGCACGACCGACACCATCGGCGCACGCTACGAGACCGGTCCCTGGGCATTCAACCTGTCGACCACCCACCAAAGCCGCCAGTTCGCGGATGCCGCCAACACCATCAGGGAAAGCGCGGATGCGCTCACCGGAGAAATCCCCGGCTTCCGCACCTGGAACACGCAGGTCAGCTGGAAGATGCCGAACGCCAAAGGCCTCGACGTCCTGGCCGGCGTCAACAACCTGACCGATCGCCGCTACTACACCCGCAACGTCGACGGCAACCCCGGCCGCATGGTCGGCGCACCGCGCACGATCTACCTGCAAGGACGCTACACGTTCTGAGCAGTCGCTCCAGGCAAGAAAACGCCCCGCGTCCCGGTCATGCAGTCGACCGGAACGCGGGGCTTTTCTTTACGACGTACAGCGCTGGAGCGGCTTAACGCCAGCCGCGATGCCAACCGTATTGCGGATGGTGCCAGCCCCATCCATAGTGGGCGTGATAGGCCCAGACGTAGCCCGGAGCGGGCGCCGCATAAGTCGGTTCGACATACACCACGCCAGGCGGCGGCGCGACAGGTGCAGCATAGACAGGACGCACGCTCGGCGGCGTGACCACGCAGCCGCTGACGGCGACGACTACCGCCGCCGCAGACAACAGGCCTGCAATTCTGATGATTCGGGTATGCATTTTTTCTGGCTCCTCGTCAGGAAATCGGGAAGGGGTACCAGCCTTGCATTGCTTATCGACAAGCGCCGGAGGCAATGCGGCTGCTGTTCTCTTAACGTGGACGGGCAGAGAAATGAAGACGGTAAAGTTGTATTAATCTGTAAGAGGAATCAGCAAATTGTCAGGTCGCATGCGGCTCGGCATCGGTCGAACATGTCAACGCCTCCCATTGCGCCAGCTCCTGGGTCAGCGCCGCCAGCTTCTTCCTGACCAGCGCCAATGCATCGCTGCCCAACAACAAATGCGCCGGCGGTGATGGACTATCCGCCAGCTTCAGCATCGCCTGCGCCGCCTTGCGCGGATCGCCGGCCTGCTTGCCGCTGCGCTCGGCGCGCGTAGTGCGGATCGGATCGAACAGCGCGTCGTAGTCGGCGATACTGCGCGGCGAGCGCACCATCGAACGGCCGGCCCAGTCGGTGCGGAACGATCCGGGCGCGACGGCGGTAACAAAGACATTGAAGTCCTTGAGTTCCTTCCCCAAGGTTTCCGAAATGCCTTCCAGCGCGAACTTGCTGCCGCAGTAATACGCAATGCCCGGCATCGTGATGAAGCCGCCCATCGAGGTGATGTTGATGATGTGGCCGCGCCGGCGCTGACGCATGAAAGGCACGAAGCCTTTCGTCACCGCCACCGCGCCGAACACGTTGACGTCGAACTGGCGCTGCAGCGCGTCCATGCCGGACTCTTCGAAGATTCCTTCGTGGCCGTAACCGGCATTGTTGACCAGCACATCGACCGCTCCGACTTCGGACTCCACCCCGGCGGCGATCTTTTCCGCGGCAGCGAAATCGGTGACGTCCAGCAGCCGTGCAAACGCCTGTCCCGGCCGCCCGGCGAATTGCTGCTCGAAGGCGCGGCGCGCCTCCTCCGTACGCACCGTGCCGATGACACGATGACCTGCAGTGATGGCAGCCTCGGCGAGTTCATGGCCGAAGCCGCTGCTGACGCCGGTGATGAAAAAAGTTTTGGATGCGGACATGGCAATTCCTTTGCTGTGCGTGAAAGACAAGAACAAACATCGACATGAGCATTATCGATTTCCCTGCACGCTGCGGCTGCCGGTTCTTCTCGCATGTTTGCCTGATTCTCTGAAGCATAAGCAAACTGCGCTGCAAACACCTCCAAACAGTGGCACAGTGACAGCATCGCCAATTGCCGGATCCAATGAAATGCCAAGCTCCCCGTCACTCAGCAAACCGAAGGAAGTCCGCCGCATGGCCGAATTGCTGGCCACGCTGACGCCGCTGGAAGGCTACAACCTGTCGCCGCTGGCCGACGTACGTTTCCTGCGTTCGAATCGTCCGTTGAAGCGCATGCCGGTGCTGTACGAGCCGGGCATCGTGATCGTGGCGCAAGGACGCAAGCGCGGCTATCTCGGTTCGGACGTGTATTTGTACGACGCGCAGCACTACCTGGCGGTATCGGTGCCGGTGCCGTTTTCGATGGAGACCGACGCCAGCGAAAAGGAACCCATGCTGGCGATCTACCTGCGGTTGGATTTGAAGGTCGCGGCCGAGCTGATGATGCAAATCGACGACTGTGCCGGACCGAGCGCCGCCAAGCCGCGCGGCATGGTGTCGACGCCGATGGAGAGCGCGCTCTCCGCATCGGTGCTGCGTTTTCTGGAAGCAATGAACGATCCGCTGGAGGTGGAGGTGCTTGGCCCGTCGCTGGTGCGCGAAATCTATTTCCGCGTGCTGACCGGTGCGCAAGGAGGAACGATGCGCGCGGCGCTGACCATGCAAGGCCGGTTCGGCAAGATCTCGCGCGCCATCAGCATGATCCACCGCAGCTACGACGAAGCGCTGGGCATCGAACGACTGGCGAAGGAAGCCGGCATGAGCGTGCCGACCTTCCACGCACATTTCAAGGCCGTGACCGACACCTCGCCGATGCAGTACCTGAAATCGACGCGGCTGCACCAGGCGCGCCTGCTGATGCTGCGCAACGGCATGACGGCGGGCGCCGCCTGCGCGCAGGTCGGTTATGAAAGCGCGTCGCAGTTCAGCCGCGAATTCAAGCGCCTGTTCGGCCGCACGCCGGTCAACGAAGTCGACCGCATGCGCAAGAGCTTTGCGCTGCCGCCGCAGGATGACGGCGCGCCGTTTGTGTCTTCACACTGATGGCGTGAGCCTCAGGTCAAACAAATGCTGCAGCTATGTCCCTTGCAATTGTGCAGCACGCTGCTGCGCGCCGCGCCCGCATGCGCGCCCGGCCCTGCCGCGCCTTGCCCTGCGAGCTGCTCGGCGCCATTGCGCGGACGCCAGCGCTCGGTCACCTGCAGGCCGACACGCCCGCCCGTCAACAGCGGCGCCGCAACGGTATCCGTTTTGCAATAGGGGCAGGCGACCTGACCGTGCAAGGCCTGCATGTTGAGGAATTTTTCGAAGATGCCTTCGCAGTGGCTGCAACGGATATCGTATAAGGGCATGTTCTGCTCCGTGTGAAAAGGACTGGATGTGCGGATCGCGGGCGAAGGCACACCTCCGTCCGCGACATTGCCAACGATTACGGTTTTCGGCCCCAGTACGATTTGTCGTTGAGCATGCCTTTCGGGGTGATGTCCTGATCGAAGATCGAGGTCGGCAGCGACACCGTACACGCGCAGTTCGGAATATCCACGATGCCGCCGATGCGTCCCTCCACCGGCGCGGCGGTCAGCAGCATGTAGGCCTGGCTGCCGGTGTAGCCGAAGTGGGTCAGGTAGTCGATCGCCTTCAGGCAGGCCTGGCGATAGGCGACGGTGGCGTCGAGGTAATAGTTGACGCCGTTCTCGACACTGATGCCTTCGAAGGTCAGCCATTGCTCATAGTGCGGCTTGACCACGCTCGGCATGAAGATTGGCGACGTGATGTTGTACTTCGCCATGCCGCCCTTGATCAGGTCGAAGCCGACGTGGCTGACGCCATCCATTTCAATCGCGCCGCAGAAACCGATCTCGCCGTCGCCTTGCGAGAAGTGCAAGTCGCCCATCGAGAAGCCCGCGCCCTTCACGTACACCGGGAAGAAAATTCGCGTGCCGGCCGACAAATCCTTGATGTCGGTGTTGCCGCCATGTTCGCGCGGCGGCACGGTGCGCGCGGCGACCTTGGCCATCTCGTCGAACTTGGCGCCGGTCAGGCCGCGCAACACGGCAGTGCTCGGGTCAGGCGGCTTGGCCAGGCCCTTGGCGGCCAGCGGCGCTTCGCGGCGATTCCATTCGGCCAGCAGATCGTGCGACGGCAGGCATCCCATCAGGCCCGGATGGGTGAGACCGGCGATGCGCACGCCGGGGATGTGGCGCGAGGTGGCGTACAGGCCCTTCAGGTCCCAGATCGCCTTGTCGGCATCGGGAAAATAGTCGGCCAGGAAACCGCCGCCGTTCTCCTTGGAAAACACGCCCGAGAACCCGACCGGCGTCACCGGCTTGATGTCGAGCAGGTCGATTACCAGCAGGTCGCCCGGCTCGGCGCCTTCGACATGGAAAGGACCGGTCAGCGGATGCGCGCGCGTAAGGTCGACGTTCTTGACGTCGGCGACGTCGTCGGTGTCCTTGATCTGGGCGTCGAGGAAGTCCAGCGATTCAATCAGGATCGCTTCGCCCGGCTTGACCGACGACAGGAAAGGCAGGTCGGGGTGCCAGCGGTTGTGTCCGAGTTCGGGCTGCTCTGCCAGCGGTACGCCGGGCTTGATCTTGAAATGTTGCATGCGACTCTCCTTGTCGTGTGGAATGAGTGAACTGACGGTTATTCGTTAGGGATGCCGGGCACCGGGCACTCCGGCGTGCCGGCGGTCTTGCGCGTGATCGCTTCCACCTGGGCGCGTGCGGCCTGCGGATCGTTGACCCAGGTCTTGTAGAAGTCGAAAGGGCAATCGGCCACGCCCGCCGACGACTCGCCGGAGTTGATCTTGCCGGTGTAGCCGCGGTGCACCAGCTTGAACAGATGGTTCTGCGACTGCCAGTTGCGGCGCGCATCGCGGATCGCGCTGACCGACAGTTCGGCATACTGGATGCCCATTTCCTCGGTCTCGCACTCGCCCAGCGTGCGGCCGTCGAAGCCGATGATGGCCGAGTGACCGAAATACGAATACACGCCGTCGAAGCCGGCCGCATTGGCGACCGCGACGTAGACGTTGTTCATCCACGCCATCGCCTTCGAGACCAGTATTTGCTGTTCCTTGGCCGGGTACATGTAGCCCTGGCAGCGCACGATCAGTTCGGCGCCCTTCATGGCGCAGTCGCGCCAGATTTCCGGATAGTTGCCGTCGTCGCAGATGATCAGGCTGACCTTGAGCCCCTTGGGGCCGTCGCAGACATAGGTCGTATCGCCCGGATACCAGCCCTCTATCGGCGTCCACGGCATGATCTTGCGGTACTTCTGCACGATCTCGCCCTGATCGTTGATCAGGATCAGCGTGTTGTACGGCGCCTTGTGCGGATGCTCTTCATGGCGCTCGCCGGTCAGCGAAAACACGCCCCAGACGCCGGCGATGCGACAGGCTTCCGAGAATACCCGCGTCTCTTCACCGGGAATGCTGGCGGCGGTATCGTACATTTCCTTCTCGTCGTACATGATGCCGTGCGTCGAGTACTCCGGGAAAATAACCAGATCGAGGCCGGGCAAACCCTGCTTCATGCCGATCAGCATCGCCGCGATCCGGTTGACGTTGTCCATCACCTCGGCGCGGCTGTGCAGGCGCGGCATCTTGTAATTGACGACCGCCACGCCCACCGCGTCTTTACTGCTTGATATGTCTCCATGCCTCATGACGCTACTCCTCCTTCAAAACGATTTCAGAACAGATTCTTAAACAGACAGGTACTTGCTGATGGTCGGCGCATCGACGTTGGCGCGCGTGTCTTCGTAGACGAAGCGGCCCTTGTCGATCACCAGGAAGCGGTCGGCGATATCCAGCGTGAAGCTCAGCACCTGTTCCGACACGATGATGGTGAGCTCGCGGATCTTGCGGATTTCCTTCAGGCTGCGCGCGATGTCCTTGATGATGGACGGCTGGATGCCTTCGGTCGGCTCGTCCAGCAGCAGCACGCGCGGATTGGTCGCCAGCGCACGCGCAATCGCCAGTTGCTGTTGCTGGCCGCCCGACAGGTTGCCGCCCTTGCGGCCGCGCATCTCGTACAGCACCGGAAACAGCGCATACAACTCGTCCGGCACCTTGCCGCGCGCATCGGCGGCGAGGCCGGTCTGGATGTTTTCCAGCACCGTCATGCCGGGGAAAATCATGCGCCCCTGCGGCACGTAGGCGACGCCGCGCGAGACGCGCTGATGGCTTTCCATCGCGCCCAGTTCGACGCCGTCGATCTTGATGCTGCCGTCGCGCAGCGGCAGGATGCCCATCAGCGTCTTGAATAGCGTGGTCTTGCCCATGCCGTTGCGGCCCATGACGGCGACGATTTCTTCCTTCGCCACCGACAGGTTGATGTCGTGGATGACGGCGCTCTGGCCATAGCCGGAGGCGAGATTGGATACGTTGAACATGGCTGGCTCCGGGGATGAATTAATGGCCTAAATAGACGTCGATAACCTTCGGATCCGACTGCACCTTGTCCATGCTGCCCTCGGCGAGGATTTTTCCCTGATGCAGTACGGTCACCTTGTGCGCGATGCTCTTGACGAAATCCATGTCGTGCTCGATCACCACCACCGAGCGGCCCTGGCTGATGCGGCCCAGCAGCTGCGCGGTCTTTTCGCGCTCCGACACGCTCATGCCGGCGACCGGCTCGTCCAGCATCAGCAGTTCCGGCTCCTGCATCAGCAGCATGCCGATCTCCAGCCACTGCTTCTGGCCGTGCGACAGCAGGTCAGCTTGCGTATATAAATGCTGGTCGAGGAAGATCTCCGCCGCCACCGATTCAACGCGCGCCACCACGTCGGCGGTGCGCTTGAAGGTCAGCGCGCCGAACACCTTGCGGCCGCGCGGAAAGGACATCTCCAGGTTCTCGAACACGCTGAGGTTTTCGTAGATCGACGGTGTCTGGAACTTGCGGCCGACGCCGACGCGCACGATGGCGTGTTCGCTCATCTTCGTGAGTTCGTGGTTATTGAAACGAATGCTGCCCGAGGTCGCCTGCGTCTTGCCGCAGATCAGGTCCAGCACTGTGGTCTTGCCGGCGCCGTTGGGTCCGATCACCACGCGCACTTCGTTGCGCTGGACGTACAGGTTGAGCTTGTCGACTGCCTTGAAACCGTCGAAGGAAACCGTCAGGTCTTCAATCGCCAGCACCGGATGGTCGGTCGATTCGAATCCGATAGGTGCGTTGCTCATTTGCTGGCCTCCAGGTTGGCGCCGTCGAGATGGATGTCGGCCGGTTCGGCTTTGGTCGCCACTTTCGGCTTCACCGGTTCGGCCGGCACGACTTTCTTGCGCGAGAATTTCGCCATCAGCTTCTTGCCCTGCTTCTCAACCACGCCGGCCAGGCCGTTGGGGAAGTACATCACCACCGCGATGAACAGGCCGCCCATCAGGAACAGCCACAGCTCGGGGAATGTCTCGGAGAAATAGGTCTTGCCGAAGTTGACCAGCAGCGTGCCGTACACCGCGCCGAGCAGCGACATGCGACCGCCGACGGCGGCGTAGATCACCATCTCGATCGACGGCACGATGCCGACGAAGGACGGCGACATGAAGCCGACCTGCAAGGTGAACATGGCGCCGCCGATGGCCGAGAACATCGCCGCCACGCAGAACACGAACACCTTGAAGTTGGCGACGTCGTAACCGGAGAAACGCACGCGCTCTTCCTTGTCGCGCATCGCCATCAGCAGGCGGCCGAGCTTGGAGGTCAGGATATAGCGGCCGAACAGGATGCAGGCGAACAGCAACCCGGCGTTGACGAAGTACAGGATCACCTTGGCGCTGTCGGTGCGGATATCCCATCCCATCAGCGTCTTCAGGTCGGTGATGCCGTTGACGCCGCCGGTCAGGCCTTGCTGGCCGATGATCAGGATCGACAGGATCGCGGCAATCGCCTGCGTCACGATGGAGAAGTAGACGTCGCCGACGCGGCGCTTGAACATCGCCATGCCGATGACCAGCGCCAGCAGCGTCGGCACCGCCAGCACGGCAAGCACGGTAAAGCTGAAGCTATGGAAGGGCTGCCACATTGCCGGCAGCGAGGTGATCTGGTTCCAGTCCATGAAGTCGGGGATGCCGGGCGTGGACTGGATCTTGGTGCTGATCGGGTCCGATGCTTCCAGCTTCAGGAACATCGCCATGCAATAGCCGCCGACGCCGAAGAACACGCCCTGGCCGAGGCTCAGGATGCCGCCGTAACCCCAGCACAGCACCAGGCCGACGGCGACGAAAGCGTAGGACAGGTATTTGCCGACCAGGTTGAGACGGAAGATGTCCAGGCCCAGCGGAAAGATCACCAGCAACAGCACTCCCAATATCAGCAGTCCGATCAATCCGGATCTGCCGCCCAATAATTTTTCGTATGCTGCATTCATTGTCGAACCTCGCGGAGGGAATCTGTAAGACGATTTATTTACGCTTGCTTGCGCCTATTTACGTACGCGCACCGAGAACAGGCCTTGCGGACGCAGCATCAGGATCAGGATCACTGCCGACAGCGTCAGCACCTTGGCCATCGAGCCGGTCAGGAAGAACTCTGCGGTGGATTGCGTCTGCGCAATCGAGAAGGCCGAAGCGATCGTGCCAATCAGGCTTTGCGCACCGCCGAACACCACCACCAGGAAAGTGTCGACGATATACAGCGAACCACTGGTGGGACCGGTCGAGCCGATCGTGGTGAACGCCGCGCCGGCCACGCCCGCCACGCCGCAACCGAGGGCGAAGGTAGTACGGTCGACCTTGCGGGTGTTGATGCCGACGGCGCCGCTCATGACGCGGTTCTGCATGGTGGCGCGCACTTGCAAGCCCCAGCGCGAGCGGAACAGCAGGATGAAGATGGTGCCGGTCAGCAGCACGGTCAGCGCCATCATGAACAGGCCGTTGATCGGGATGTCGATGTTCTCGGTCGGCTTGAAGGAACCGAGCAGCCAGTCCGGCAAGGTGGCGCTGACTTCCTTGGCGCCGAAGATGGAACGGAAGGTCTGCTGCATCGCCAGGCTCAGGCCCCAGGTCGCCAGCAGCGTGTCCAGCGGACGTTTGTAGAGCCGGCTGATCAGCAACAGTTCGGTCAGGTAACCGAAACCGTAGGCGACCATGAACGACAGCACCACCGCGCCGAAGAAATAGAACGGCTGCAGGCTGGGCGCATAGGTCGTAGTCAGGTGCGACAGCAGGTAGGTGATGTAGGCGCCGATGGTCAGGAACTCGCCGTGCGCCATGTTGATCACGCCCATCTGGCCGAAGATGATCGCCAGCCCCAGGGCCATCAGCAACAGCACGCAGAACACCGACAGGCCGTTGAAGCCCTGCATGGCGAAGATGGCGAAAAATTCGGATAGAGAAACCATGTTGACTCCCGCCCAGGGTGGTTAGAAATTGGTATTGCAGACTTCGGTTGTTCAGCTATTCAATTACTGGGGCGGCAGCGCCCGCATGTCACTACAGACGCTGCCGCTTTGCTGCCAACAAACACAATCGCTTATTGATAGCCCTTGGGGAAAGGATTCGGTTCGATCAGGTCGGACTCGTAGATGACCTTGAACTGACCGTCCTTCTGCGCTTCGCCGATGCGGGTCTTGCTCCACAGGTGATGGTTGGCGTGGACCTTGACGTAGCCTTCCGGCGCGGTCTTCAGCTCCAGGCCCGGCGAGGCGGCGACGACCTTGTCGACGTCGAAGCTGCCGGCCTTTTCAACTGCGGCTTTCCACAGCCACGGTCCCAGATAAGCGGCCTGCGTGACATCGCCGATCACCGAGTTGGCGCCGAACTTGGCCTTGAACTCGGCCACGAATTTCTTGTTGTTCGGGTTGTCGAGGCTTTGGAAGTATTTCATCGAGGCGTAGAAGCCTTCGACGTTTTCGCCGCCGATGCCGAGCATTTCATCTTCGGTCACGGAGATGGTCAGCAGGTTCTGCGTCTTGGCGGTAACGCCGGCTGCTTTCAATTGCTTGTAGAACGCCACGTTGCTGCCGCCGACCACGTCGGCAAAAATCACGTCCGGTTTTTTCAGCTTGATCTTGTTGATCAACGAACCGAACTGGGTGTTGCCGAGCGGGTAATACTCTTCGCCGACCACAGAACCCTTGAGCACGTTCTCGATGTGCTTGCGGGCGATCTTGTTGGAGGTACGCGGCCAGATGTAGTCGGAACCGATCAGGAAGAACGTCTTGGCCTTCTTCTCTTTCGCCACCCAGTTGAGGCCGGCCAGCACTTGCTGCGTGGCTTCCTGGCCGGTGTAGAAGACGTTCTTGGATTGCTCCAGGCCTTCGTAGAAAGTCGGGTAGTAGAGCAGGCCGTTGTCCTTTTCGAAGACCGGCAGCACGGCTTTGCGCGAGGCCGACGTCCAGCAGCCGAAGACGGCGGCGACGTGGTCGTTCTCGAGCAGCTTCTTGGCTTTTTCGGCGAAGGTCGGCCAGTCGCTGGCGCCGTCTTCCTGGATGATCTTGATCTTGCGACCGAGGATCCCGCCCATGGAGTTGATCTGGTCGATCGCCAGCCGCTCGGCCTGGATCGAACCGGTTTCGCTGATCGCCATGGTGCCGGTGGCCGAGTGCAACTGGCCGACCGTGACTTCGGTGTCGGTGATGGCCAGTTTGGTGGTGTTGACCTTGGCGGTCGGGAACTGCTGCGCCATGGCCAGGCCGGGGAGCGCCATGGCAGCACCGGCGGCGCCTGCGACAATGCCCATCATGATCTTGCGTCGTTGCGATGAAGGCGGTTTGGAAGAGGAACGGTGCGACATGCGGTACTCCTTTCGAGCGTTATTGGAAGTAATCGGACGTGGTCGTGTCGATCAGGCTGAATCGATTGCAACAAAACGAGGCGAAAGCCGGGACCGACATGCGAGTGTTCTCTCCCTCCCGCTATGCTTCCTGCTCGTTCTGGGATGGAGAATAGGTTTTGCGGTGCGCCGCAACAATACGTTGTTTGACGTAAAACCCGGGGGCAGGTGGGCGTGATTCCGTCCGCCCGTCCGCACAGGTTTCGCTCATGCGCGGCATGGTATTGGTGCGTTTCCGGGAGATGCGGAGGCGGCGCGGCTGCCGTTTTTTGGTGAGTCAGGAGCAAAACCCGGCCGCGTACACCTGTCCGCCTACGTCATTTGACGTATGCCGCTGTCCGCCGATTGGTTTGAAAATTGCTTCGTCGGGAAGAGGTCGCGGCGATTGCACACGGAGTGTTGCGGTCGCCGCTTCCGCCCTCCCCCCGGCATTGATCACCAACGCGAGCAAACATTGACCAATCCCGCCATCCAACGCATCGTCAAAGTCCGGCGCGACTACAACACCTGGGTCGCCAACGAGACGCTGGAAGACTACGCGCTGCGCTATACGCCGCGCTCGTTCCGGCGCTGGTCGGAATTCCGCCTCGCCAATACGGCGCTGGGCGCGACCTCGTTCCTGGCGCTGGAGGCGATCAGCGGCGCGATCACGCTGAGTTACGGATTTACCAACACCTTCTGGGCGATCGCCTGCGTGGTGGTGCTGTTTTTCCTGACCGGGTTGCCGATCAGTTATTACGCCGCCAGGTACGGCGTCGACATGGACCTGCTCACGCGCGGCGCGGGCTTCGGCTACATCGGCTCGACCGTCACCTCGCTGATCTACGCCAGCTTCACCTTCATCTTCTTCGCGCTGGAGGCGGCCATCATGGCGCAGGCCATCGAAATCTATTTCGGCCTGCCGCTGGTGTACGGCTATGTGCTGTGTTCGCTGATCGTGATCCCGATGGTGGCGTACGGCATCACCCTGATCAACCGCCTGCAGATGTGGACCCAGCCGGTGTGGATCGTGCTGCTGACGCTGCCCTACATCTGCGTGCTGTACAAGGAACCGGAAGCGCTCACCAACCTGATCACCTTCGCCGGCCGTGCCGAAGAAGGCGGTTCGTTCAACATCTATCTGTTCGGCGCGGCGGCGACAGTGGCGTTTTCGCTGATCGCGCAGATCGGCGAACAGGTCGACTTCCTGCGCTTCCTGCCGGAAAAGACGCCGGCCAACCGCGGCCGCTGGTGGACCGCGCTGCTGCTGGCGGGACCGGGATGGATCTTGCTCGGTGGCGCCAAGATGCTGGGCGGCGCGCTGCTGGCCTTCCTGGCGATCCAGCATGAAGTACCGATGGGCAAGGCGGTGGAGCCAACCCAGATGTACCTGATCGGTTACCAATACGTGTTCTCCAATCCGGCGCTGGTGCTCGGTGCAGTGGCGCTGTTCGTGATCGTGTCGCAGGTGAAGATCAATGTCACCAACGCCTATGCCGGTTCGCTGGCATGGTCCAATTTCTTCGCGCGGCTGACGCACAGCCATCCGGGCCGCGTGGTGTGGCTGGTGTTCAATGTATTGATCGCGGTGCTGCTGATGGAGCTCGGCGTATTCAACGCGCTCGAACACGTGCTGGCGCTGTACAGCCTGGTGGCGATCTCCTGGATCGGCGCGGTGGTGTCGGACCTGGTGATCAACAAGCCGCTCAAACTGAGCCCGGCGCATATCGAGTTCAAGCGGGCGCACTTGTATGACATCAATCCGGTCGGCGTCGGTTCGATGGCGATTGCTTCGATCCTGTCCGCCATCGCGATGTCCGGCGTGCTCGGCAAGCTGGCGGCGGCGATGTCGCCGTTCATTGCGCTCGGCACCGCCTTGCTGATGGCGCCGCTGATCGCCATCGCGACCAAGAGCCGCTACTACATCGCGCGCGAAGACACGCTGTCGGAACATCTCCATACGGGAAAAACCGCCGATCATCATCACGCCGGAATTGAATGCGTCATCTGCGGCAACCAGTTCGAGACGCCCGACATGGCGCACTGCCCGGCCTATCAGGGCGCGATCTGTTCGCTGTGCTGTTCGCTCGACGCGCGCTGCAACGACCGCTGCAAGACGCCGGCGGCGCGTCTGCCGAACCAGGTGTTCAGCACCTTGCAGGCCCTGCTGCCGTCGCGCTTCACGCTCAAGCTCAATACCCGCATCGGCCACTACCTGATCGTGTTCGGCCTGATTTCGGGCGGCCTGGCGGTGGTGTTATGGATGCTGTACTTCCAGCAGATGGCCGGCATCTCAGGCCTGACGCCGAGCGGTCCGGATTCCATCCAGAGCATTTTCATCAAGCTGTTCTGCACGCTGCTGGTGCTGATCGGCGTCGGCTCGTGGTGGTTGATCCTGACCAATGAAAGCCGCAGCGTCGCGCATGAAGAATCGGAACGCCAGACCAACCTGCTGCTGCAGGAAATCGAGGCGCACAAACAAACCGACGCCGAACTGCAGCGCGCCAAGGAAGCCGCCGAGTCCGCCAACCTGGCCAAGAGCCGCTTCGTCACCGGCATGAGCCACGAGCTGCGCACACCGCTCAACAGCATCCTCGGCTATGCCCAGATCCTGCATGTCGACGCCACCATCCCGCCGGCGCGCAAGGATGCGATTGCGGTAATCCGACGCAGCGGCGAACATCTGCTGAGCCTGATCGACGGCCTGCTCGACATCGCCAAGATCGAAGCCGGCAAGATGCGTCTGGCCTCGGACGAACTGGCGCTGTCGGAATTCCTCGAACAGATTGCCGGCATGTTCGCGCCGCAGGCGGAACAGAAGGGCCTGAGCTTCCGCTTCGAAAAAACCGGCCGCATCCCGCACATCGTGCATGCCGACCAGAAGCGCCTGCGCCAGATCCTGATCAACCTGCTCGGCAATGCCGTCAAGTTCACCGACAGCGGCAGCGTGACGGTGCGCGTGCGTTACCTTCGCGAGATTGCCTATTTCGACATCATCGACACCGGCATCGGTATCGCCGACGACGACCTCGAACGCATTTTCCTGCCGTTCGAGCGCAGCAATGCCGCCAACCTGCGCGAAGACATCGGCACCGGCCTCGGCCTGGCGATCAGCAGCATGCTCACCCACATCATGGGCGGCGAGCTGGCGGTCAAGAGCCGGGTCGGCAGCGGCAGCAGCTTCCACCTGAAGATCTACCTGCCGGAAGTCCACGTGCCGCGCCCGCGCCTGAAACTGGAAGACCAGATGTCCGGTTACATCGGTCCCTCCAAACGCGTGCTGGTGGTCGACGACCAGGCTTCGCAACGGTTGCTGCTCAAGGAGATGCTGCTGCCGCTGGGCTTCGAGGTGATCGAGGCAGACGGCGGCATCGCCTGCCTCGAAGAACTGACCCGCCGTACGCCCGATCTGGTGCTGCTCGACATCGCTATGCCGCTGATGGACGGCTGGTCGGTGGCGCGCGCCATCCGCGCACGCGGCTTGACCCAGCTGCCGATCATCATCGTCTCGGCCAACGCGTTCGAAAGTGGGTACGAGCGCAGCCATGAACGCAGCAACGACGGCGATGGTGTCGATCCACCGCTGTACAACGACTTCGTGGTCAAGCCGGTGTCATACAACGAATTGCTGTCGAAGATCCGGCAGCAGCTGCACATCGACTGGGTGTCGGCGGCCTTGCCTCCTCCTGCGTCATCAGCACCGGCGCCGGCGCGGGAAACCGTCGTCGCGCAACCGATGATGCTGGTGCCCTCGCAGGAAAAATTGCAGACGCTGCTGGAGCTGGGCTCCATCGGCTACGCCAAGGGCATCCTCAGGAAGCTCGACGAGATGGAACAACAGAATTCGGCTTACCTGCCCTTCACCACGGAACTCAGGCAACTGGTCAAGCAGTTCCGCCTGAATGAATATGTCACCCGTATCAAGGAGATGATTCGTCATGATGTCAACAACGTTCGATAGGCATGTCGTCCTGATCGTCGACGACAAGCCCGACAACCTGGCCATGCTGTCCGACTCGCTCGACGAGAGCGGCCACATCGTGCTGGTCGCCACCGACGGCATCAGCGCGCTGGAGCGGCTCGACTACATCACGCCGGACCTGATCCTGCTCGATGCGATGATGCCCGGCATCGACGGCTTCGAAACCTGCAAGCGCATCAAGCTGATCAAGAGCGTCAACCACGTGCCGGTGGTGTTCATGACCGGCCTGACCGAAACCGAACACGTGGTGCGCGGCTTTGAGGTCGGCGGAATTGACTACGTGACCAAGCCGATCAAGCCGCAGGAAGTGGTCGCGCGCATCGGTGCCCACATCAAGACCGCGCGCATGATGTCGCAGGCGCGCGGCATGCTCGAACACGCCGCCCACGCCGTCATCGTCCTCAGCGGCAACGGTCTGCCGCTGTGGCAGACCAGCAAGGCGTCGCTGTGGCTGGAGAAGTACTTTCCTGCGGCTGCCGGCAGCGGCGCCACGCACAAATTGCCGATGATGCTGCAATCCTGGCTCAACGAAAGCCTGGTGCGCCGGCGCCAGGGCAATGGCGACATCCGGCCGCTGGTGACGACGCTGGGCGACTGCGAGCTGCGCGTCGCGCTGTCGGCGCCCGGCCAGGGACATGAAATCACCTTGCTGCTGGAAGAGAAAAATATCTGCGCCGGCGCTGCATTGCCGCACTCCGTTGCGCAGAGCGGCGGCGAAACCTTGTTGCCGGGCAGCGTACACCTGACCCCGCGCGAAAGCGACGTGCTGGCATGGCTGGGCAAAGGCAAGACCAACCGCGACATCGCCGAGATCCTCGGCATGAGTCCGCGTACGGTCAACAAGCACCTCGAACACATCTTCGTCAAACTCGGCGTCGAGACGCGTTCGGCGGCGGCGGTACTGGCGAGCAGCCTGCAACAGATGCCAACCCCGAGGAGCGGCAGCCTGTTGCAGTAATCGCTGTCAGGCAGCAACAGCGTCGGACTGAGCCGTCTTCATCGCTTCCCGGAACGCGCCGTCGCTCCGGTGCTCACGTCCGCGTCGCCAGGACCAGGTAGGAGCCGTCGCGCTGCGCCACGGCAACGCCAGGTCCTCAATCATCCCAACGAGAAATCGTTTCAGCCATCGCATCGAACCGTCGGCGCTGATTCTGTATTCGCCGTTCCGGAACAATCCCGCACGCAGGTCTCTCAGGTCGTCGCCGGCCGCTGAATCATGCTGATGATTCATCCGAACAATGCGGGCGATTGTCCGCGCCCCAGGAACAAAGGCCTTCAGTCAGACAATCTATGTATATCAGTCATTTTTCTTTCAGATAACGCAAAAATAAGTAGTTGCAAAACAAAACTCTGAACCTATCTCGGTAGTGCGCCCGGCAGTACTTGAAAATTTTTTCACCAGGTTTTGCCGGCATCGCTGTTGTTTCAACCAGGTACTTCAACTTAATTGCAACTTACTCAGAGAGAATAAAATGAACATCGCAAAAATGATCGCCGCTACTGCCCTGATCGCCGCCGCTGGTTCCGCACTTGCTGAAACCCCTTATCCGCCACAACAAGCGTTCACCTCGACCAAGACCCGTGCTGAAGTCGTCGCCGAAGTGAAGCAAGCCGGTGGCGACCTGGGTCGTCGCAACTATCAGGACACGTTCAATCCTGCGCCTGTCGTGTCGAGCAAGACCCGCGCTGACGTCGTCGCCGAACTCGGCCAGACTCGCGGCGACATCGCTCGCAACAACTATCTCTACACCACACGCTGATCGACCGCTGCATGTCGATGACAGACAGTCCGCCCCGGCATCATGCCGCCGCGGACTGAAGTTGTTTATTGAAGCTATTTAACTGACCGGCGAACTGCAATCTCTGCAATGACGCCGGTTTGTCACGTTCTTCCCGCCCCGTTTTTCTTCTCCCCTGTTGCTCCCCTCACGTGCTTTTCCTGTGCCGTTTTTCGCATAAACAAAGCCGTAAATAGTCGTTCCCAGATCCCACCCGGTTTTCCTATACTCGCTGCCATTCGGCGCATCCGCGCCAAAGGGATGCAGGACCGCACTGGCTACCCGCCGGTATTGAAATGCATCCCGCCATTTCACGACAACAAGGAAAATATCCATGAAATTGCATGCCTCACTGTCTCCCCTGTTCCTGGCATCCACCCTTGCGCTGACCCTGTTGCCGGTCGCCGCCCACGCCGACAAGCTCGACGACATCAAGAAGGCCGGCGTGCTGCGCGTGGCTGCGTTTGACGGCAATCCGCCATTCGGCTACGTCGATGCGAGCAGCAAGAAAATCGTCGGCCTCGACATCGACTACGCCAATGAGCTCGGCAAGAAACTCGGTGTGAAGGTCGAAATCGTTCCAACCAATCCGGCCAACCGTATTCCCCTGCTGTCGTCCAACAAGGTCGACCTGGTGTTCGCCAATTTCACCATCACCGAAGACCGCGCCAAGGTCATCGACTTCAGCATTCCTTACTTCGCCTCGGGCCAGCAATTCCTTGCCAAAAAGGGTGTGCTGAAGAATGCCGACGGCATCAAGGACATCCGCGTTGGCACCGACAAGGGCACCACCATGGAAACCACACTGCGCGAAAAATATCCCGACACCAGGGTAGTGCTGTATGACGACACGCCGCTCGGACTGGCCGCGCTGCGCAACGGCAATATCCAGGCGTTCAGCCAGGACGGTTCCAAGCTCATCGCGATCCTGGCGGGATTGCCGGACAAGGACAAATACGAGATTCCGGCTTTCGCCATTTCGGAAGAATATGAAGGCGTCGGCGTACCCAAGGGCGAAGCGCGGCTGGTTTCTTACCTGAACGACTGGCTGCGCGATCTCGAAAAGACCGGCACGGCGCAACAGATCTATGACAAGTGGTTCGGCCCGCAAAGCAAATCGCCGCTGCCGCGCCTGTTCAAGATCGGCGACACCAAACTGCGCGACAAATAAGCACATCGCCTGCGATGAAAACCAGCCGCTGCGTGCGGCTGTTCTCGTTTTGGCTACCTCACTGATTGCTACCGCTTAATTGGCCTACTGATCTCCATGTTCTCCCATTTCGACACCAGCCAGCTGCTCGCCCCCAAATACCTGCTGTGGATGTGGCACGGCTTCCAGACCACCCTGCTGCTGAGCGCCGCGACGGTGGTACTGGCGACGCTGCTCGGCTTCTTCCTGGCGGCGGCGCGTTCGAGCACGCATCCCGGCTTGCGCGCACCGGCTGCGGTCTACACATCAGTGTTCCGCAACACGCCGCTACTGGTGCAATTGCTGTTCTGGTATTTCGGCGTGCCCGGCCTGTTCCCCGAAGGTACGATGGAGTGGCTCAACGCCACCCACAGCCTCCGCTTGCCGGGCGCGCTGACGCTGAGCTGGCCGTCGTTTGAATTCCTGGCGGCGATGATCGGCGTGGTGCTCTACTCCACTGCCTACGTCAGCGAAGAAATCCGCGCCGGCATGCGCGGCGTGCCGGCCGCGCAATCGCTGGCCGGAGCCGCCATCGGCCTGACCCGCTTGCAGGTGGTGCGCTACATCGTGCTGCCGCAGGCCGTGCGCATCGCGCTGCCACCGCTGCTGGGCCAATACATGAACATCCTCAAGAACACCTCGCTGACGATGGCCATCGGCCTCGCCGAACTGTCGTACACCTCGCGCCAGGTGGAGGCCGAGACCTTTCGCACCTTCCAGGCCTTCGGCTTCGCCACGCTGCTGTACATCGTCGCCATCGCGCTGATCGAGAGCCTCGGCCACTGGCATCTGCAGGCGCGCCTCGCACATGGCGGCAAGGGGAGGCATTGATGGAATTTGCCGTGCTGCTCGACAACCTGCCCTATCTGCTGTGGGGCGCGTATCCCGACGGACCACTCGGCGGCGCCGCGCTGACACTGCTGCTGAGCATCGGCTCGGCATTGCTGTCGGCGCTGCTGGGCGTGGTGTTCGGCGTGGTGCTGGCGATGAGCAGCGGCGCGGTGCGCAACCTGCTGACGCTGGCGTTGGGATTCTTCCGGGCGATTCCGGTGCTGATGCTGATCTTCTGGACCTATTTTCTGCTGCCGATCGCGTTCGGCATCGACGTGCCCGGCGTGCTGTCGGTGATGTTTGCGCTGTCGCTGGTAAGCGCCGCCTATCTCGCGCACTCGGTGGCGGCGGGCATCGCCGGCGTCGGCAACGGTCAGTGGCAGGCAGGGCTCTCGCTCGGCCTGCCGCGGCTGCATGTGCTGCGCTGGATCGTGCTGCCGCAGGCGCTGCAGATGATGCTACCGTCCTTCGTCAATCAGTGGGTGACGCTGGTCAAGGACAGTTCGCTGGCCTACATTGTCGGCGTCGGTGAATTGTCATTCGTGGCGTCGCAGGTGAACAGCCGGCTGATGATTTATCCGATGGAGATTTTCATGTTCGTCGGCGCGGTTTATTTCGTGTTGTGTTCGGCGCTGGAGCAGTTTGCGGCATGGGCTGGACGCCACTTCCATCCCGCAGCGATCGCCACGCGACACGTGCTCCGGGCGGAGAATAAAGAGCAGGAAAATACGCTGCCCGAGACGTTGCCTGAAATCGCCTGGCCCGTCAGGAAAATGTGATACATTCTTCCGCTTGCTGTTCCCCGTTGTTGGTTACCGTTGTTGGTTATAATCGCTGCCCCCCATAAGAATAATCGACCATGAAATCGAACACACAGACATCTCACGCAACCGTCTACGGGCAAGACATCAGCCTGGCCTGCCCGCATTGCGGCCAGCTCATGCTGCAGCTGTCGCCCGACGCCCGTCCGATCCAGGAAAAGAAGGTGGCCTGCCCGTCATGTTGCAAACAAAGCAAGATGGCCAAGCTGAAAACCAGCAGCGGCGATACGTACCAGCTCTACATTCGCCAGATCGATCCGAATGCGCGCATCGGCGTGTACAGCTACAAGAAATAAATTATTTGCAGGATTGCGTTCTCACAGTCCTGCGCACCAAAACAGAAAGCCCCGCACGTTGCCGTGACGGGGCTTTTTTGTTTGCGCAAATAGATTGTGAAAACCTTTTCATATAGCAACGCCAACATGTGAACAGATTCAATGAGGAGATTCGCGCAGCCCAGTGCTATCTGCAAAGTGGCCGCGCATTGAATCCGCTCACCGAATCTGTTCACATGTTGGCGCTGCTACGCAGGAGAAGAGAGCGAGTTCACTATACCTCCCCTGCTGCCGCACAGCTACGAATCAATCCGAGCATGCATGCGCGGATTTTTCATAACCGCACTGGCAGAGACCTCATTCCTTCTCGCGCAAGCTGGCCGGCATCGCAAAGGTCAGCAGCAAGGCGCACAGCAGGGTCATGCCGCCGATCGCATACAGCGCCGGCGTGGTGCTGCCGGTCAGGTCCTTGATGCGGCCGACCATGACCGGGCTAACGATGCCGCCAAGCTGGCCCAGCGTATTAATTAATGCTATGCCTGCTGCTGCACCGGCGCCGGTGACCAGCTTGGGCGGCAGCGCCCAGAAGGCCGGGATGGCGGCCACCACGCCGGCGCCCATGATGCCCAGCGCGACGATCAGCAACACGGTCTGCTTTTCAAACACGCCGGCGGCGAAGAAGCCGATGGTCGCCAGCACCATCAAGCCGATCACGAAGCGGCGACGCTCGCCGCGCGCATCGGACAGGCGGCCGACGATGATCATCGCTGCTGCGCCACAGATATAAGGCACCGCCGTGAGCAGACCGATGATGGTCGGATTCTGCGTGCCGGCCGTGCGGATCAGATGCGGCGCCCAGAAGTTGAGGCCGTAGGAGCCGACCTGGATCAGGAAGTACACCAGCCCCAGCATCAGGAAGCCCGGCGTCCTGATGGCGCTGAGCAGCGAGTGGCCGCGCTCATGCGAACTTGGACGCGTGACGTTGGCGGCGAGAATCTGCTGCTCGCGCTTGGTCAGCCAGCCGGCGTCTTCGATCTTGTCCTTCAACTGCCACAGCACCACCAGGCCGAGGCCGATGCACGGCAGGCCGCCCAGCATGAACAGCCAATGCCAGCCGCGGATGCCGAAGGCGCCTTCCATGTGGCCGAGGATCATGCCCGACACCGGCGCGCCGATCAGGCCGGCGAACGCCGATGCCAGGAACAGCATTGAGGTGATGCGGCCGCGATATGAGGCCGGGAACCACAGCGTCAGGTAGTACAGAACGCCGGGAGCGAAGCCGGCTTCCATCGCGCCGATCACGAAACGCAGCGCATAGAACTGCCATTCGCTGGAGACGAACACCATCGCCGCCGTCGCCAGTCCCCACGAGATCATGATGCGGGCAATCCAGCGCCGCGCACCGACCTTGTAGAGGAACATGTTGCTCGGCACTTCGAACAAGACGTAGCCGACCACGAACAAACTCGCGCCGAGACCGTAGGCGGTGTCGCTCAGGCCGAGGTCGCCCTGCAGCTGGAACTTGGCGAAGCTGATGTTGATGCGGTCGAAGAACGCGAACAGATAGCAGATCATGATCAGCGGCATGATGCGCCAGGCGGCCTTGTGCACGATGGCGACGAGGCTGTCGTCGTGGTCATGAGGCGTGACAAGTTCTTGCGGGGCCGATGCCGGCCCCGCGGCGGTGTTGGTATGCATGTTGTCTCCTGTTGGCGCGGCAGGGGAAATGCCCCACCGGTGGTTGATGGCGATGTGCTCTTGTGGTTGTTCTTCAGGCGGCCGCTTGCAGCGCGGCCGGTATCGGATGCAGGTCGCAGTTGCGTCCCGCCTTGGCGAGCTGGCCCGGCACGTCATGGCCCAGCAGCGCCGGCAGCTTGCGTGACAAGGCCAGTAGTTGCGGCAGGTCGATGCCGGTCGCGATGCCGGTTTCGTCGCACAGGTTGACCAGGTCTTCGGTGCAGATGTTGCCCGAGGCGCCCGGCGCGAACGGACAGCCGCCGAGGCCGCCGAGCGCGGCGTCGAAACGGCGCGCGCCGACTTCGTACGCAGCCACGACGTTGACCAGGCCGAGGCCGCGGGTATTGTGGAAATGCAGCGTCAGCGCCGCCGCCGGCAACACCGCCAGCACGCGCCGGACGATGCGCGCGACCTGGCGCGGGTTGGCCATGCCGGTGGTGTCGGCCAGCGTGATGCCGTCGACGCCGAGCCGGAGATAGGCGTCGACGATGGCCAGCACGCGGTCTTCGTCGATGCGGCCTTCGAACGGACAGCCGAAGGCGGTGGCGATGGTGGCGTTAAGGGTGACATCATGCGTGACATCCATGCCCGGCCGGCGCGACAGCGCGACGATGTCGCCGAAGCCCGCCAGCGATGCCTCGCAGCTCATTCGCATGTTGGCGCGGTTGTGGGTCTGGCTGGCCGACATGACCATGTTGAGCTCATCGGCGCCGGCCAGCAACGCGCGCTCGGCGCCCTTGAGGTTGGGGATCAATGCGACGTAGACGACGCCGTCCTTGCGGGCGATGCGGCGGAACACGTCATCGCCGTCGCGCAACGCCGGGATCGCCTTCGGCGACACGAAGGAACCCGCTTCGATGCGCGTGAAGCCGGCTTGCGACAGGCCGTCGATGAGCGCAATCTTGTCGTCGGTCGGTACCCAGCTCGGTTCGATCTGCAAGCCGTCGCGCGGCGCCACTTCCTGCACGATCAGGCGATTGGTGTCGTTGTTTTCAATGGCGGTCATTGCACCACTCCTTCCTGTTGCAGGCGGCGGATTTCCGCTGCATCCAGTCCAAGACCGGACAACACCTCGACGGTGTGTGCGCCGAGCGCCGGACCTTGCCAGCGGATCTCGCCGGGCGTGTCGGACAGCTTGGGAACGATGCCCGGCATCTTGACCTTGACGCCGCCGGGCAGCTGCGCCGACAGGATCATGTCGCGCGCCTGGTAGTGCGGATCGGCGACGATGTCGGCGATGGAATAGATGCGTCCGGAGGGAACGCCGGCCTGTTCCAGCACGGCCAGCACGTGCTCCATGCTGTGCAGCGAAGTCCAGCCGGCGATGGCGGCGTCGAGCAGCGCGACCTGCTGCACGCGGCCGTCGTTGTGTTCGAAGGCCGGATCGTCGGCCAGGTCGGCGCGGCCGATGGCGTGCATCAGGCGCTTGAAGATCGGGTTGCTGTTGCCGGCGATGACGACGTAGCCGGCGTCGCGGGTCGGATAGGTATTCGATGGCGCGATGCCGGGCAAGGCGCCGCCGCTGCGTTCGCGCACGTGCCCGAGCAGGTCGTATTCCGGCACCAGGCTTTCCATCAGGTTGAACACGCTCTCGACCAGCGAGACGTCGACCACCTGGCCGAGGCCTTGCCCGGTCTTCACGCGCAGCAGCGACATCAGTGCACCGATCACCGCATGCAGCGAGGCCAGCGAATCGCCCAGGCTGATGCCGGCGCGCGCCGGTACGCCGTCGGGTTCGCCGGTGGTGTAGCGGATGCCGCCCATGGCTTCGCCGATGGCGCCGAAGCCGGGACGGTCTTTGTACGGACCGGTCTGGCCGTAGCCGGAGATGCGCACCAGAGTCAGCTTGGGATTGATTTCCTGCAGCACGCCCCAGCCGAGGCCGAGGCTTTCCAGGGCGCCGGGCTTCATGTTTTCAATCAGCACGTCGGCATCGGCCGCGAGTTGCTTGATCAGTGCGATGCCTTGCGCCGACTTCAGGTTGACCGACAGCGATTTCTTGTTACGCGATTGCAGGTACCACCAAAGCGAGGTGCCCTCGTGCAGCTTGCGCCACTTGCGGATGGGATCCCCGTTGACGGGCGCTTCGATCTTGATCACGTCGGCGCCGAACTCGGCCATCACGCGCGCGGCGAACGGCGCGGCGATCAGGGTGCCGATTTCGATGACGCGTATTCCTTTGAGCGGTCCACTCATTGCAGTCTCCTTCTTCCTTTTTTACAGGATAGGAATGACTATCTCTGACGTCCAACCGCAAATCGGCAAGCAGCGTTCGCCAAACGCGAACGCCCGCTATTTTTTCTTTTTCTTTTCTTGTCCTGGCTTGCTCACTGCACCGGCGCCGGCCCGGTCTTCCGCCGTGGACAAATAGTCGTACAGCGCGCGCGATACCGGCGACAAACCCTTGACGTCGCGCACCACAATGGTCAGTTCGCGGCTGGCCCAGTCGTCGCTCAGCGGAATCGCGGTCAGGCCGAGCGAGCGCCCGATCGCCTCGTACACACCGGAAGGAATCACGCCCAGCCCCATGCCGGCCTGCGCCATGCGGCACACCGCATCGAAGCCGGGCACGTGGATGCGCATCTTGAGCGACTTGCCGCTGCTGCGCGCGGCGAGGTGGGTGCGTGCATTGATGGAACTGTCGGCATGCAGACCGACGTGGTCGAAGTCGAGCGTGTCGGCGAAGGCGACCGTCTTGCCGCCGGCCAGCGCGTGGTTGTCGCGCATCACCAGCACCAGCCGGTCGCGCCGATACAGGCTGAATTGCAGATCGTGGGTCTCGGTGTCGCCGGAACAGATGCCGAGATCGGCCCAGCCGTCCTGCACGCCCTTGACCACGCTGCCGCTGGGACGCTCTTCAAGGTCGAGCTTGACCTGCGCGTGCATCTGCGAAAACGCCATCAGGTCTTCCGGCAGGAACTCGACGATGGCCGACAGGTTGGCAACCATGCGCACGTAGCCGCGTACGCCTTGCGCATGTTCGGACAATTCGAGGCCGATGGTTTCGACGCTGAGCAGCACACGGCGCGCATGCGTGAACAGCGTCTCGCCGGCCGGCGTCAATTCCATGCCGCGCGCGTGGCGCACGAACAGGGCGACGCCGATGGCTTGCTCCAGTTCGACCAGGCGCTTGCTGGCGGCGGAGACGGCAATCGCTTCACGTGCGGCGGCGCGCGTGAGGGTGCCCTCTTCCTGCACCGAGACGAACAGGCGCAAGGTGGTGAGATCGAGGCGTCGTAGCAGGTTGCTGGTGAGCGTCATGGCGTTTTGAAAAGATCGCATCGGGTCGTGATTTCTACTGCGTGCAGTGTGCCACTACTCCGGCGCCTCTGCTCGCGCTGCATCAGCGACGCGGCTCTTCCCCTTCCTTGCGACCGGCAGCCTTGTCTTCATACATGCCGTGGTCGGCGAGCCTGATCAGCGTCTCGGCGTCCTGCGCGTCCTGCGGATAGAAGGACACCCCGACGGAGGCGCCCACGGTCATGCCGTCGGCGCCCTCGACATCCTGCAGGCACAGCAGCGGCGGCGCCAGCGCGCCTTCGATTTTCTTGCGCACCTTGTCGGCAAACGCGGCGTCGGCGACGCCCCAGAACACCAGTACGAACTCGTCGCCGCCGAAGCGCGCCACCACGTCGTCGTCGCGCATGATGGTGCCCAGACGCCGACCGACTTCGATCAGCGTGAGGTCGCCGTATTCATGTCCCAGCTTGTCGTTGATGGCCTTGAAACGGTTCAGGTCGATGAACATCACCGTGAACTTGTCGAACAGTTCGGCGGCGCGGCGGCCGCGCTTGTGGACCGCAGCATCGAGATAGCGCAACACCGCCGCGCGGCTGGTGACGCCGGTCAGCTTGTCGGTGCTGAGTTCGCTCTGCATTTCCATGAAGTTCTGCGCCAGCTGGCCGATCTCGTCGCGCCGCTCGATCTTCAGCGCAACGTTCATCTGGCCCTTGCCGATGCGCGCCGCCGCACGCGACAGCCGGCGCACGTCGCGCACCACCCATTGCACGACGCCGAGGCCGAGCGCGAGCGCGATGGCCACCGCCAGCACCGCGATCACCACGGTCCAGCGCGCGTTCTGGTCGAGCGTATCGAGGAAGTCGCTGCGCGGCACCGCGACTACCGCGACCCAGGTCAAGCCGGCGCCGTCGCGCACCCATGAGTACGCGGCGTAGGTCAGCTCGCCGTCCTGGCCGTTGAACGTGAAGGTGGTGTCGGCGCCGCCCATGTTTTCCACTTCGGCGAGGTGCTTCTGCAGCGTCGCATAGGCGCTGCGGATGATCAGGCTACGGCTGTTCTCGGCGCGCAGACGGTCGACCTTGCCCTGCTGCTCGGTGTAGACATTCTCGCCGTTGGACGAGGCGATCAGGTGGCCGTTGGATTCCATGATGAAGACCTCACCTCGGCGGCTGACGTGCAGGCCCCTGACGAAATCATTGAGCGCCCGGAGCGAAACGTCGGTGGCGGCGACGCCTTCGAACTGGCCGTTCTGCGACAACACGCGGCGCGCGCGCGTGGCGACCAGGTCCTTGTCCCAGTAGTTGATATAGATGTCGCTCCAGATGTCGCGGTCGCTATGCTGGGCGGCGATGTACCACGGCCGCACGCGCGGGTCGAAGTCGGTGGCGTCGTTCTTCGGCATGCTGAGCCGGCCGTCGATGCCGCCGAAACGGTAGGCGCTGCGATAACCGGTGGCGGCGCGCTTGACGCGCAGTTCGGCGTCATCGAGGCCGTAGCGGAACAAGCCGACGAAGTCGCCGCTGCGGTTGCCGTAGAACACGTAATTATTGAGTTCAGGATGCAGCGAGGTAGAAATCCAGAAGCGCGAACGCAGGTTGTCGAGATCGGCATTGAGGTCGGTCGCCGCCGGCATGCCGCGCGGGAAGGCCGATTCCAGCACTGCCCCGGCGCCGTCGATATGACGCTCGACGGTCAGCGCCACGCGATCTGCCGTCTGGTCGAGCAATTGCTCGGCCACCGACACCACCGCATGCCGGCCGGCAAGGTAGGACAGGATGCCGACCAGCAACGACACCAGCAAGATCAGCACGACGAACGGCAACACCAGCACCTTCGCCAACGACGATGATGAGCGGAGTAGGTGAATCATGTGCCGTCCCTTGCTTTTTGCCTGCTTGTTTTTGATGTTTTCCGTCTTCGCGCAGGGCCCAATGCGACTCGCTGCGGACGGTGTTCCCCTTGTTGCTTATGTTGCCGGGCGCGAAAATTGAAGCGGCGGCGCGTGCTTTTTTTCCGGCGGTCGGCGTCAAGGACGTATCGGGACATCATTCATGACTTGGCGCTATTGTGCAAGGGCCGTGCGCAGGATGAAGAGGAAGGACGACGGAAGTGAGACGGAAGCGCGACAGATTACACGATAGAAAGCCGCTGCATGGTACCGACGACTTTTTTCAGGGAAGAAGAACACAAGGATGCAGCCGGCTTATTCCGCAATCGAACGGATGACCTTGGCCGGGTTGCCGCCCACCAAAGTATTGGGTGGAACGTCCCTGGTGACAACCGAACCTGCACCGACAACGGAATTTTCGCCGACCCTCACGCCGCCGATGATCGTCGCACCGGCGCCGATCCAGACGTTCCTCTCTATCCTGATCGGTTTCGCAACGACGCAATCACGTCTGCGGGAAGGCTCGAGCGGATGGCCGCTGGTCATGATGCTCACGTTCGGTCCTATCATCACATCGTCGCCGATATCGACGCCGCCAAGATCGTAGATGGTGCAATTCTGGTTGATGAACACATTGCGGCCAACGACGATATCAATCCCGCCGGTCGTGTGAAAAGGCGGAATCAGATTGAAGCCATCGTCGACTTGCTTGCCGATGAGATCGCTGAAGACCGTGCGCACTTCTTCCGTGTCATTGAACGTCAGGCGATTCAGCGTCGCGGTGATCGTCATCGCCCTTTTCACGGCTGCCACCATGGCCGCCGATTCCGGTGTCCTTCGCGGAATTATTTTAGTGGGACCTTCATTCTCCATTGCTTGTTTTCCTTCGTGCATTATTGACTTGAATTCGGCAATTGTAGCGACCTGGCGCAGTTCACATAAAAATCCATTGCCCCTTGCACTCCGTCCATCCGGCAGCTATATTACGCACGTCGAAAAAGGCAGACTTGGTGTGGTCCAGCCCAGGTCCTTCTCTAAAAGAAGCTCTGTCCATGCCCGTGCATGAGTCCCACGACGAACATCGGCGCCATCCGGCGCTTTCTGTTCGTCTGTGCGGTTCTCAAGACAACGAACCGCTCCGGTCGAACGATCACCAGGGAGTCATTCATGCACGCGTCATCAGCTCCATCCGTTTCATCAGTTCCACCCGTTCTTCCCATTCATGATGTCATCGTCGCTGGCGCCGGTCCGGTCGGCTTGTTCCTGGCCTGCGAATTGCGCCTTGCCGGCGTATCGGTGCTGGTGCTGGAGCAGGCCGGCAATCCGCAATCGCCGCTGAAGCAATTGCCCTTCGGCATGCGCGGCCTGTCGATCCCGACTGTCGAAGCCTTCCATCGGCGCGGCTTGCTGGACGCCGTCAAGGCGCCCTCGCCGGCCGCGAATGCCTCAGTCTCCACACCGCACTGGATGCAGCAGCAACGGCGCGCCGGCGGCCACTTTGCCGGCATGCAGTTTTTCCTCGATCAGGTCGACGGTGCGAAGTGGCCGACTCACCTGCCCGGTCCGGCCGATGCCGGCTTCGCCACCGACATGCAACACATCGAATCGGTGCTCGCCGCACGCGCTCGGCAGATGGGCGCGGAGATCATGCGCGGCGCCGGCGTGGATGGTGTCGAACAGCGGGATGAGCACGTGGACATTCACGCCGGCGCTCAGACTTTCCGCGCGCGCTGGCTGGTCGGATGCGACGGCGGACGCAGTACGGTGCGCAAGATCGGCGGCTTTGGATTTGCCGGCACCGAACCGGAGTTCACCGGCTACTCGGTCGAAGTCGAGATGGCCGATCCGCGATTGCTGCAGCCGGGTCGCCAAACCACGCCCGCCGGCATGTTCACCTTCCAGCCGCCCGGCACCATCGCCATGGTCGACTTCGACGGCGGCGCTTTTCATCGCACGCAACCGGTCACGCGGGAACATGTGGAGTCGGTGTTGCGCCGCATCTCCGGTGTTGACGTCGCGGTGACGGCGTTGAGGCTCGCCGCCACCTGGACCGATCGCGCCTTCCAGGCTGCGACTTATCGCAAAGGCCGCGTGCTGCTGGCCGGCGACGCCGCGCATGTCCACTCGCCACTGGGCGGCCAGGGACTGAATCTCGGCCTGGGCGATGCGATGAACCTCGGCTGGAAACTCGCCGCGACCATTCGCGGCGACGCGCCGGATGGCTTGCTCGACAGTTATGAGACGGAACGCCATCCGGTAGGCGCGCAGATCCTCGACTGGTCGCGCGCGCAGGTCGGTCTCATGCGACCAGGTGCAAGTTCGCGCGCGCTGGCCGCCGTCATCCGCGACCTGATCGGCACACACGACGGCGCGACCTATTTCGCCGAACGGGTCTGGGGCTTGTCGTTGCGTTATGAACTGGGTGACCAGCATCCACTGGTTGGCCGCAGCGCGCCGGATTTCATGCTGGCCGACGGCAGCCGGCTCGGCGAGCATCTGCGCAACGGCAAAGGTTTGCTGCTGGATTTCGGCGCCGATGCTTCATTGCAAACGACGATGCGCCGCTGGCATGGACGCATTACGTATCTCGCCAGCGATGCCGGCAACAAGCTCGGCCTGAAGGCGCTGCTGGTGCGCCCGGATGGTGTCGTCGCCTGGGCCGGCGCCAGTACTGCAGATCCCCAGGAAGTTGCCAGGGCCGCTGCGCGATGGTGTTGAAGTGCCTGCATCCGTCCTTCCCTGCCGCTCAACGCAAGGCCGCGTCGATCCGGGACAGGGTTGACCAATAGCATCCCTGCCCCAGGAATGCCTGCATGAAGCTGCCGGCATCGCCCAGGCGCTGCCGTGCGAGACCAGGCAAGCCCGCCAATCTACTTGCCGCCGGTGACGTCCAGGAAGGTACCGGTGATGAAGGACGCCTCGGCGCTTGCCAGCCACAGGATCGCGCGCGCGACTTCTTCGGGCTGGCCGCCTCTTCCCATCGGGATCGAATCCTTGACGCGATCCACCCGGCCCGGCTCGCCGCCGCTGGCGTGCATCTCCGTGTAGATGTGGCCGGGGCGAATGCAATTGACGCGTATGCCTTCGCGCGCAACTTCCTTGGCGAAGCCGGTGGTGAAGGTCTCGAGGGCGCCCTTCGAGGCAGCGTAGTCGACGTATTCGTTGGGACTGCCGAGCCGGGCCGAGGCCGATGAGATGTTGACCACGACGCCGCCGCGTCCGTTGTGACGCGTCGACATCCGCTTCACCGCCTGCTGTGCGCAGAGGATGGGACCGATCGCGTTGACCGCGAAGATGCGCTGCATGCGCGCGAATCCGAGGTCCTCCAGCCGCGACTGCGGCGACAGCATCGCGGCATTATTGACGAGCACGTCGATGCGGCCGAAGCTGCGGTCGACTGCAGCGAACAACCGCGCGACCTGTTCGGGATCTGCGCTGTCTGCGCGCAGCGCCAGGGCGCGGCGCCCGAGCGCCTCCACATCGGCCGCTACCGCCAGTGCGGCGGACTCGTTGGAGACGAAGCTGAGCGCGACGTCGTAGCCTTGGGCGGCTGCCAGCCGCGCGGTTGCCGCGCCCACGCCGCGGCTTCCGCCGGTGATCAGGATCAACGGCGCCTGTGAGGTGGTATCCATGTCGTGAACCTTTCTGCAATGAGGAGAAAATGATCGTCAGGGGCGTGCAGCGATGCGCCGTCAACCGATGACGATGGCGCCGGCGGCAATCACTGCGCACGCCAGCATCTTGCGGACGGTCAGTGTCTCGCCGAGGAAGAAATAACCGATCAGCGCCGCGAACAGCACGCTGGTTTCACGCAGTGCCGACACCGCGCCCATGGGTGCGCCGGACATGGCGTAGATGACGATGCCGTAGGCCAGCAGTGAAACCAGGCCGCCGGTGACCGCCGTGGCGAATCCGGGCCGCATGGTGAACAAATTGTCCGCGCCGCGCAGGCCGATATAGACCGCCGGCATAAGGGCGCCCCACAACGCGCACATCCAGGCCGTGTACGCCATCGGCGCGCCGGACAGGCGCACGCCGATGCCGTCCACCACGCTGTAAGCGGCGATGAAACAGCCGGTCCCCAGCGCATACGGCAGGCTCGGCACCGCCAGCTTGCGTCCGTTGAAGGCCAGCGAAATGATGCCGCCGGCCACCAGGGCAATGCCGAGCAGGGCGCTCATCGCCACCCGCTCGCCGGCGAAAGCCGACGCGGCGACGGTGATCAGCAAGGGCGACGAGCCGCGCGAAATCGGATACGTCTGACCGAGGTCGCCGGCACGATAGCTGCGAACGAGGAACAGGTTGTAGCCGACGTGCAGCACCGCCGAAAGTACCGCATACATCCAGCTGGCCCGGGCGGGGGCCGGCAGGAACACTGCCGCCGCAACGCTGGCGAGCGCCACCGCCAGGCACATGACTGTCATCGACCACAGCCTGTCGGCGCCGCCGCGCAGGAGTGCGTTCCAGCTTGCATGCAGCAGGGCCGCAAAGAGTACCAGTGCAATGATGTGAAAAGACATGCGCCATACTAAGCAAAGCGGCGCAGCGGTTAAAGCGAAGTCTCCTCATTGGCACATGAAGGATTATTCATTACTGCCGATGACCTTATCGATAGCCGCGTTCGGCTTCAGCCGACTCTGCCAGCAGCCAGTTGCGAAAACTGACGATGTGGGGCTGCGATTCGACGCCTTTCGGGCAGACGAAATAGTAGGCGACCGGCGACGGGAAAGGCGCCTTGAAAAGCCTGACCAGGCTGCCCTCGCTGATCTCGGTCTCCACGTGGCCGCTGCGCGCCAGGGCAATCCCCTGACCCAGCAATGCCGCCTCGATGGTCATGTTGGTGTCGGCGAAACGGACACTTTCCTTGAGCGCGGACATGCTCACGCCCACTTGTTGAAACCAGAGCGCCCACTTCGGCACCAGGTCGGCGCCGGCGCGCGTCAACAGCGGATAGCGTAACAATTCGGCGGGCTTGCGCGGCGTGCCCAGGCGCGCCAGCAGGTCCGGACTGGCGACCGGGAAGATCTGTTCCCTGAACATGAATTCGGAATGCAGACCCGGATAATTACCATTGCCGAAACGGATCGCCACATCCGGCTCGTTGCTGGAAAAATGGATGGCCTTGTCGGTGGTTTCCAGCGTGACCAGGATTTCCGGATGCAGTTGGGACAGTCCGGGCAATCTCGGCAGCAGCCATTTCAGCGCGAAGGAATAGGTGGTGCTGACCTTGAGCCGCACCCGCCCCTTTTGCTCGCGCAGATCCGTGAGCGTGGCCTCCAGGTTCATGAAGAACTCGCGCACGATCGGCGCCAGCGCCGCGCCTGCAGGCGTCAGGGTCAATGATTTTCCACGCTGGAACAGTTGCAATCCCCAGAGTTCTTCGAGGTGCTTCAACTGATGACTGACCGCGCTTTGGGTGACATGCAATTCCTCGGAAGCGGAGGTGAAGGTAGCGTGGCGTGTGGCCGCCTCGAAGGCGCGCAAGGTGGCAGTGGGCGGCAGGTCTCTCATTTTTTTGGCGGTCGGCGGTGCGGCCGCGGTTCATGAACGATCGCTCATGATAGAACATTTCAGGCATTTGCCGGATGCATGGCGACGCAGCACCGCGGAGGCCGCCGCTTGAATTTGCATGGTTCTACGAGAGCGACCCCGGGTACGTCTCCTGGCAAACCGCGCGCAGCGCTTCGGCAAACAGCTGGCCCGCCTTGCGTTCCACGCCATCCGAACGCATGAACAAGGCGATGGGTGAAAGCGTCCAGTCAAAGGAATACGGCACGATCGCGACGCCGGCAACGCGCACCAGTTCCTCCGCGATGTCGGACGGCACGATCGATATCGCCCGCTCATTGGAGACGATCATTTCACCGATCAATTTCGCCGAGTAGCTTTCCACCACCGGCGCCGGAGGAACGATTCCTGCACCGAGAAAGATATCGGCGACCTGCTCCCGCATCGGCGTATTGGGAGCGCCCAGTATCCAGTCCAGTTCAACCATCTTGCGCCAGTCCAGGCGCACGCGCCCCAGTTGCGCCGCCAGGCGGCGACTGGCGATCAATCGCGGCTGCTGGCGGTACAACACCTCGAAGCGGATGTTCTCCAGGTTGACGCCGGACGACGCGCGTCCGATCACGAGGTCGAGGGCGTGCTCGCTCAGTTGCGCCAGCAACTGGTCGCTGGTGCCCTCGTGGATGGTGACGGTCAGCCGCTGGTCGCCGTCGGGCCGGGTGCGCTGGATCGCGCTGGTCAGCAACTGCCCCGAGATGAACGGCGTGATGCCGATATGCAGGTGACCGGCGTGGCCGGACGCCAGCGTCTCGATGTCGCGCACCAGGTGGCGCAGATCGTGGACCATCGCGCCAGCCCGTTCCAGCACCACCTTGCCCAGTTCGGTGGGTGCCATGCCGCGCGCCGACCGATCGAACAGCGCCCCGCCGAACATGCCCTCCAACTCCGACAACGCGTTGGTGATGGCCGGTTGCGTGCTGGCCATGTGCTCGGCGACGCGGGTGAGCGACTTGTGTTGCCTTATTTGCAACAACAGCAGCAGATGGCGCATCTTCAGGCGGGTGCTCAAGCGCCTGAGCAGCGCAGTGGCGTCAAATACCTCCATGGGACGAGTCTTTCATCATGAAAATGTGATGCACTTATAATAAAACAAAATGATCTTGATATACCTCTTGCCTAAACTCGCCTCAAGTCATCGCCTCAAGTCAGCGCCATGACGAGCGCAAAAGAAAAGCGGTTCGAGCGCCAGAACAAGCAAAAACGCCGGGCCAATAACAAACAGACAACAAACCAAAAACAGACCGACAAACAACCTGCCGCCGGCAACCAGCCGGCGCACATTGGAAAGAGGACGAGCACATGAACACGACAGACCGACAAGCCGCGCTGGATTACCACGAGTTTCCAACCCCCGGAAAGATCACCGTCAACGCCAGCAAGCCGCTGGTCACCCAGCGCGACCTGACGCTGGCCTACACCCCAGGCGTGGCGGCGGCCTGCGAAGAGATCGTGGCCGATCCGCTGAATGCCTTCCGCTACACGGCGCGCGGCAATCTGGTCGGCGTCATCACCAACGGCACCGCCGTCCTCGGGCTGGGCAATATCGGCGCGCTGGCCTCCAAGCCGGTGATGGAGGGTAAAGCGGTCCTCTTCAAGAAATTCGCCGGCATCGACGTCTTCGATATCGAAATCAACGAGACCGATCCGGACAAGCTGGTGACGATCATCGCCGGCCTGGAAGCCACCTTCGGCGGCATCAACCTGGAAGACATCAAGGCGCCGGAATGTTTCACCGTCGAGCGCCAGCTGCGCGATCGCATGAAGATTCCGGTGTTCCATGACGACCAGCACGGCACCGCGATCACGGTATCGGCCGCCTTCATCAACGGCCTGAAGGTCGTCAAGAAGAGCATCACCGAAGTCAAGGTGGTGGTGTCGGGCGCCGGCGCCGCCGCGCTGGGCTGCCTGGAACTGATGATGGACCTGGGACTGCCGCTGGAAAACATCTGGGTGACCGACATCGAAGGCGTGGTCTACGAAGGCCGTCCGACCCTGATGGACCCCGACAAGGAACGCTATGCGCGCAAGACCGACTTGCGCACGCTGGCGCAGGTGATCGAAGGCGCCGACGTGTTCCTCGGCGTCTCCGCCGGCAACGTGCTGAAAAAGGAAATGGTCGCGGCCATGGCTGCGCGCCCGCTGATCCTGGCGCTGGCCAATCCGACCCCGGAAATCCTGCCCGAGGTCGCGCTGGCGGTGCGCGACGACATCGTGATGGCGACCGGCCGCTCGGACTTTCCGAACCAGGTCAACAACGTGCTGTGCTTCCCGTACATCTTCCGTGGTGCGCTCGACGTCGGCGCCACCACCATCACGCGTGAAATGGAAATCGCCGCGGTGTATGCCATCGCAGGGCTGGCGGAAGAAGAACAGAACGATGTCGTCGCAGCCGCCTACGGCAGTTACGACTTGTCGTTCGGGCCCGAATACTTCATCCCGAAACCCTTCGATCCGCGCCTGATCGTGCGCATCGCGCCGGCAGTCGCCAAGGCCGCCATGGAAGGCGGCGTCGCCACACGCCCGATCGCCGACCTGGACGCCTACGTGGAACAGCTGCAGCAATTCGTCTATCACTCGGGCGCGTTCATGAAGCCCTTGTTCGCCGCCGCCAAGCAACGCGTGCGCGACGGCGACAAGGCCCGCATCGTTTTCACCGAGGGCGAAGACGAACGCGTGCTGCGCGCCGTGCAAGTGATCGTCGATGAAAAACTGGCGCGGCCGATCCTGGTCGGTCGTCCCGAAGTCTTGCTGGCGCGCATCCAGAAATTCGGCTTGCGCCTGCGCCTGGGGCAGGACGTCGAAGTCACCAGTCCGGATTACGACGAGCGCTTCCATCAATACTGGACCACGTATTGGGACCTGATGTGCCGTGAAGGCATCACCAAGGAAATGGCGCGCGTCGAGATGCGCCGGCGCCTGACGCTGATCGGCGCCATGATGGTGCGCCTGGGCGACGCCGACGGCATGATCTGCGGCACCGTCGGTGCGTATCACGACCATCTGCGCTACGTCGACCAGGTCATCGGCAAGAAGGCCGGCGCCAACACCTACGCCGCCATGAACATCCTGCTGCTCGATCAGCGCACGGTGGCCCTGGTGGACACGCACGTCAACGATGATCCGAGCGCCGAGCAGATCGCCGAATTCACCATCGCCGCCGCGGAAGAAATGACATGGCTGAACCTGGAGCCGAAAGCGGCATTGCTGTCACGCTCCAATTTCGGCTCCGCCAGTTCGGCATCCGGCGGCAAGATGCGCCGCGCCCTGGACATCATTACCGAGCGGGCGCCGACGCTCGAAGTCGACGGCGAGATGCATGGCGACTGCGCATTGGACGAAGCCCTGCGTTTGCAGATCCTGCCGAGCTCCCGATTGAAAGGCTCTGCCAACCTGCTCGTTTGCCCGAACGTCGACGCCGGCAATATCGCCTACAACCTGCTCAAGACTGCCGCCGGCAGCAACGTGGCGGTGGGCCCGTTCTTGCTCGGCGTGAATGCGCCGGTGCATATCCTGACCTCCAGCTCCACCGTGCGACGCATCATCAACATGGCGGCGCTGACGGTCCTGGATGCGAATCGTCCGGCGTAAGGATGTTTTTTTGCTGAACGGCTACTGGCGCAACACTGCGGAATGCGCCAGGCCGCCGGGCTTGTCGTCGACACGAATTTGCCCTCGGCATTGAACATTCTTCGGTGCGGTGCGTTCATACCTGCTTTTGAGCGGGAACACCGGATGCCATTCATTGCCACGACGACAAGCTTATCCATGCGAAGACGCATGCAATTCCTGGCGGCGCTCATGCTGCTGTCCGCCTGCGGCGCCGCGTCGCTTTCGCAGGCCCAGGCAGCCGATGCGGCGTATGCCGGCGACCTGTGCGCGCCCGATCTGACGGTGGACAAGGAAAAACTGGCGGCGCGCTTGCTGGCTTCCTATCCGGTAAGCACCGCCTATCTCGCTGTAGGCGACCATCCTGCACCGCTGTCGTCGCACCGGGCGCTGGCGTCATGGCTGATCAAAAAGCGCGCCGCCGAAAAATCCGCAGGCGGCGCCTGCACGGGCGACGCTTGCAACGCGGAGCACCTGGCCGAGGACCTGCAACATCTGCTCGACGGCAAGGATGCGCAGTTCAGGCCGAGCGGCCCCGCGGTCGCCGCTTCGTTCTTCGACGCCGACAACCGGGACGGCCTCGCCTGCGTGCGGAGCGACGCGCAGCCCAGCTTGCCGCAGGCGGCGTCGGCTGCCGCCATGACGGCTGCACCGGCTGCTGCAGCCACCAGAACTGCCGGACCTGCCGCGGCGACAACTGCGCCGGCCACGCCTGAGCCGAGCTGGCTGGATCCGGTGCGCGTGCGCGGCAATCCCGATCAGCTGTCCATCGATCGCAGCAACCAGGCCGCCTATGCCTCGGTCGAGCGTGCGCATCTGACGCTGGCCAATGACGACGTGGCGCAGTCGCGCACCAACGACATCGTGGTGTTCAGCGGCTATTCCTTCGACAAGCGGCTGACGGACGGCAACGGCAGCACTTACGAGGCGGTGCCTTACGTCGGCTTCAAGCAGAACCGCGTCACCAATTACAACGGCGGCGCGGTCACCGTGGACACCACGCGCACGGGCCAGGCCGGTGTGCTCTCGTCATTCCATTTTGCCCATCCGGGATCGGCCAATACCGAGGACCTGACGGCGCGGCCGGATTACCTGGTCAACAGCAGCGACGGCAGCCGCCTGCTCACGGTCAACTTTACCTACACGATGGTGCGTCCCGGCATCCTCAACGATTTCATCCGCTGGAACAACGGCCTCGCCTTCAAGCCCATCCTGATCGGCCAGAGCCGCAACGGTACCTATCTCAACCGCGGCGACGCCACGGTCTACGAGCAGCACCAGGATTTCATCCGCCTCGGTGCGCAGGCCGGCTTCACGCTGGTCTCGACCAATCCGAAACTGCCGTTCGACTTCACCACCACCTACACCGGTCTCAGGGCCTTGCACGGCTCGCGCAGCATCCATTACTGGAAAGGTGCGCTGACCTACAACTTCAACCAGAACGTCGGCCTGAGCCTGGATTATTCGAACGGCCTGCTGCCTGACACCGGCGACGCCGAGCGCAAATGGGGACTGGGTATTGGGACCAAGTTCTGAGCCGGGTTGCACATCTGTCGCCAGCAGCAAAAAGGGCACGTGCAATCAATGCACGTGCCCTTTTTGCAAACGATCCTGAAAATAAAAAATGTCGATGCGACAATATTGCTACTTGTAAAAAGCTTCCACCTTGCCCTTGACCTTGGTCAGCAGCGGATTGCCTTTGCGATCCAGCGCCTTGCCGGCCGGGACTTTGATCCATCCTTCGCTGATGCAGTATTCATCGACGTCGGTGCGTTCTTTGTCATTGAGCCGGATGCCGACTTCATGTTCAAAGATGGCGGCATTGAAGTAAGGGCTGCGCGGATCGATCGAGAGCCGATCGGGGAGTGGGGGGCGTGATGTCGTGTCGTTCATGGCCATGATTATCGACGATAAGATTGCGCAAAACAATGCCAAATAATCCTTGTCGAGATCGACGGATTCTTCCCGCCCCCGAACGGCTTAGTTGAACAGCTTCAGCAAAAGGGTGGCGCAGACGATCATGGCGGCGCCGCCGATACGCGTCGAAATCTGGGCGAACGGCATCAGGCCCATGCGGTTCGAGGCGGACAGGATGGCAACGTCGCCGGTGCCGCCCAGGCCGCTGTGGCATGCCGTGACGATGCCCGATTCGACGGGATACATGTTGAGCCACTTGCCGACGAAGAAACCGGACGCCACCAGCGCCACCACAGTCGCCGCGCAAACCGCAAAATAGCCGGGCGTAAAGGCCGCAACCAAGTCCTTCCACGACACGAACAAGGCGCCCAGGCCGACCAGGATGGCAAAGGTCAGATTGGCCGAGACGAACCTGTACATCTGATACGCGCCCAGCTCGAGCTGCTCCGGGATCAGCCTGAACACTTTCAGCAATGCGGCGCTGACGATCATCAGGATCGGACCCGGAATGCCGGTGGGTGCCGCCAGTACCGCGCCGAGGATAAAGAAGGCACAGCTGATCAACAGGCCGGCGCCCATCAGATGCAGGTCAATCGGGACGTTGGTGTGATCGGTCCGGAGCAGCTCGGCGTCTGCCCCGGACTTCACCAGAAAACCGTTGCCGTTGAGATGCGGGTTTTTGTCGCCGATCCAGCGCAGCACTCCGCTCGACAAGATCGCCACGACATTGCCCAGCAGAGCAGCCGGCACCAGCATCGCAATCAGTTCCGCCTGCGGCCTGCCGAGGATTTCCGAATAGCCGATCGACAGCGGCAGAATGCCCTCGCCGATACCGCCGCCGACGATGGGAACCACAATGAAGAAAAACGTATGCCGGGGCGGATAGCCGAACAGCAGGCCGACCGAGATGCCCGCCACGATGGCCGCAAGCGTGCCCGCCAGCAAGGGCAGGAACATGCGCATGAAACCTTGCACCAGCACCTTGTGCCGCATGCCGAGAATGCTGCCGGCGACCAGGCAGGCGATGTACAGATATTGCAGGTTGGCCGTCTTCATGGTGGTGGTGATCGCCTTCAGCATTTCCGGATCCATGAGCCGCCAACCGATCAGCGCCGACGGCACGAAGAGGCAGAGTATTGCCGCGCCGCCGATGTGTTTGAACACGGGCAGCTTGCCGCCGATTTCCCCCAGAAGGAAACCGGCGAGCATCAGCACCGCAACGCCGCCGATCATGTCATTGGGCAGTTTCCTGTTCAGCGCGGCGATGATCGTGATCGCTGCAATCGCTGCATAGATCGGCCATGGCAGAGGCCCGATCCGAGGGCGGCAGAGCCGTTTCCATATCCCGTGCCGGACGGCCGGGGCTTCGACAGATGATGCTTCCATAGTGGTCTCCGTTGATTGAGGGCAATTGTTGCGGTCGCCTCTTCTTGTCTTTTTCGTCCGATGCGGGATGAGCGCGCCTCTCGTACACAGCTCGTACGTGGCTCGTACGCATCTCCCACGCATCTGGTGAGGAAGAAGTGTAATAATTCCATCGATCTTTATAGTTAATAATTACTACATCCATTATTTAGTCAGGTTTAACAATGAATCGTCTATCCGACCTGGAATTCTTCATCCAGCTGGTAAAGCAAGGGTCGCTCGCTTCCCTCGCCCGGGAGTTGGGCGTGACGCCGCCGGCCGTGACCTCGCGCCTGGCGCAGATAGAAAAACGCCTCGGCGTCCGACTGCTCAACCGCACCACGCGGCGCATCAGCGTGACGCACGAGGGCGAGCTGTATCTGGCGACCGGCGCTCGCCTGCTGGCGGAATTGCAGGAGCTGGAGCAGACGGTGTCGAGCAGTCGCGGCGTGCCCAAGGGGGTGTTGCGGGTCAACGCCACGTTCGGATTCGGCCGGCGCCACATCACGCCGGCGATCACGGCGTTCGTCAGGCGCTATCCGGAAGTCGAGGTGCAGCTGGAACTCACGGACAGGTCCATCAATCTGGCCGACAAGGCATTCGATATCGGCATCTGGTTCGGCACCGTGCCCGATTCGCGCATGGTCGCCCGCAAGATCGTCTCGAATGAGCGATTGCTGTGCGCATCGCCGGCCTACCTGAAACGCGCCGGCGTGCCGCAAGTGCCGCGCGACTTGCAGACACATCAGTGCATCGTGCTGCGCGAAAGCGACGCCGCCTACGGCACCTGGCACCTCACGCGCGGCAACAAGCAGGAAACCATCAAGGTGCGCGGCAGCCTGAGCACCAATGACGGCGAAGCCGGCGTGGTGTGGGCGCTGGAAGGCCTGGGGATACTGATGCGCTCCGAGTGGGACGTGCATGCCTACATCGAGAGCGGCCGGTTGACGCCGGTGCTGAGCGACTGGATCCTGCCCGGCGCCGACGTGTTCGCGGTCTATCCGGAGCGCGCGCACCTGTCCGCCAAAGTCAGCGCCTTCATTGATTTCCTGACAGCCTGGTTCGGCAAGAATGCGGCATGGACGAAGGCGAACGCGAAGACGGACGCCTAAGCGATACGTTGATTTTCCCGGCCATGCCCGCTGCGGCATTTCACCATCCCGGGATGCGGATCCGGCATGGTCGACAAATCTGGAACGGATTGCGCCGGTCGGCTACCATTCCCCTTCGATGAAATCAAAAAAGACGAGAAACAGCCATGGGCATACTTGACGAAGCAATACGCGAGATGAGGCAGGAGAAACAGGCGGCGGAAGATGATGCTCGGCAGGCGCTGGAGGATTTCGACATGATCACTTCCCGCGCCGTTGACGCGGTGAAGAGCACGGTCGCTGCGCTGCGGCTTGAATTGCAGGCTGCGAACTGGTGGAGCGAAGAACTGAGCGAGGATAGCCGCAAGCCGGAATACCTGAGCCTGAGTTTCCGCGTACGCCGCCACGCGGACGCATCGGCCTCCCCTGCCAATCCCGACTATACCTATTCCATCAGGTTCGACGCCTTGGGCGGCGCCGTCCGGATAACGGATTCCATCGCGCCCTTGCTGGAGCCGCTGGAGTTTCGCGGCGTGGCCAGGCAGGATTTCGGCGTCGACCTGGAAAGGGATCTGAAGCTTTTCCTGAAGGCGATTCTTTACCAGCATTAGAAAAGACGCATCGCAAGCGATGGCAAGCCGCCTCCTCACATCGTGTCGTCAGGCCAGCTTCCCTGTGGTTGCTTCCAGCAAGGACCATGCTTCATCGCCCATGCGGCGTTTCCACTCGGCATAGAAACCTGCCTGGCGCAGCTTCTCCTGGAACGGCGCCCGGTCGACCCTGGTGAACTGCACGCCCTTCGTCCCGAGATTGCCGGCGAGTTCCCCGTTGAGCTTCTCGACATCGCTTCGCTGTTTCACTGCAGCTTCGTTCATCGCCTTGGCGACGATATCGCGCGAGGACGCCGGCAGCGATTCGAACGCCTTCCTGTTGGCGACCATCCAGAAGCCGTCCCACATGTGGTTGGTGTAGGAGAGGTGTTTGGATATCTCATACATCTTGGAGAAGTAGATGGTCGCCAGCGCGTTCTCGATGCCATCCGCCATCCGGGTCTGCAGCGCGGAATAAGTTTCGGCCCAGGGAATCGAGACCGGTGCCGCGCCGAGCGACTTGAACAGCGATGTCCAGAGCGGGCTGGGCGGAACGCGGATCTTGAACGCCTTGAGATCGTCGGGAGTACGGATCGGCCTGGACGACGACAGTGCCTGACGAAAGCCGTTGTCCCACATCTTGTCGAATGCGATCAGGTTGGATTTCAGAAAAGCCGCCTGGATGTGTTTTCCCAGAGGGCCGTCCATTGCTTGCCATACCTTCGCATAATCCGAGAAGGCAAAACCGATGCCGTTGATTGCCGCTACCGGCACCAGCGACCCGAGGATAAGGCCGGACTGCACGAAAAAGTCGATCGCGCCGGCGCGCACCTGCGACAACATGTCCGCATCGGTGCCGAGCTGACTGGAGGGAAAAATGCTGATGTCGACCTGGCCGTTGGTCTGCTCCCTGATCCTGGCGCTCGCTTCCGTCAACCGTATGTTCAGCGGATGATCGCCCGGCATGATGTTGGCGCACTTCATCCTGAACTGCGCCTGCCCCCAGACCAGGGAAGGAAATGCGACCGCAGCCATTGAAGCGCCTGCTACGCCGGCGCCGGTGACGATGAGCTTGCGGCGGTTGATGTCCATCTTGGTGTCCATGTTTGTCTCCTCGATTTTTTTGGTCAGTTTTCAGCAAAGAAATTCAGGAGCGCATTTGCGATGAACTCCGGCTGCTCCTCCGTTACCCAATGCCCGCTATCGGGAATCAATCCGCCGCGGACGTCCTCCGCCACGCGTTGCAACGATTCAAGGGTTTCCATGCCGCGTCCGAATCCCTTGGCGCCGCCCAGCGCCAGTACCGGCATGCGCAACTTCCCCTCTTTCTGCAGCATCGCGCGGTTGTCTTCCGCGTCCCGGGGAAGCGCACGATAGAAGGAATACATGGCCCGCATGGCGCCCGGTTTGACATACGTGCGCAAATATTCCTTGCGGTCTTCTTCACTGATGCAGTTAGGCCGGTAGCCATAGTTTTCGAAGAGCCAGTTAATGATCAGATGCTCGCGATCCTGGAACAGCGCTTCCGGAAGATCCAGGGTGCGGAAGAGCGTGTGGTGCCAGCGCCGGCCGTTTTGTGAAAAATCGGCGCCGTCGCCGGGAATCGCCACGTCGAGGATCACCAGTTTCTTGACCGCATCCCGATGCTGCGCCGCCAGCGAAAACGCCGTCGGACCGCCCCAGTCGTGCCCGACCAGATGGAACTCGCGGATGCCCAGCGTCTCCAGCAATTGCCACACGTCCTCCGAGACGGTCTTCTTGTCGTAGCCGCCGGCCGGACGGGACGAATCCCCCAGGCCGCGCAGATCGGGGGCGATCACCCGGTAACGCTTTGCCAGATGCGGGATCACATAGCGCCATTCGTGGGAGGTCTGCGGGACGCCGTGCAGCAGGACGACGGGGAATCCGCTACCGGCGGCGAGGTAATGCAATGTGACCTCGTCGAGGTCGGCAAAATGGTGGGTCATGTTCGTCACAACGTCTCCTGATGAAATCTTTTGTGCGGCTACCGCTCGCGAATATTTTTCTTCTTGCCGCTTTTTCTTAAAAAGTGATAATCATCATAGTTTCCAAATTTTGCATTTGCTACAGCAGAAAATGGAAGATGGTTATGCAAATATGGATAGCCCAGAAATCACCGGGGGAGACAAAATGAGCAATTTCGATTGGGATGATTTCAGGATATTTCTTGCGGCTGCGCGCACGCAGTCGGGGCTTGAGGCGTCTCATCTGCTGAAGATGAGCCAGTCGACCGTGTCCCGGCGGCTCGGTAAACTGGAGAAAGAGGTCGGCTCGAAGCTGTTTGACCGCAGCGCCCAAGGGCTGCGTCTGACCACCGCAGGCCATCATCTTTTCGAGCACGCGGAGAAGCTGGAAAGCACGCTGTCCGTGATCGAGTCGCAGGTGTCCCAGGGCGACCGCATGGAACTGAGCGGCGAGATAAGAATTGGCGCCACCGAGGCGTTCGGCACCTTCTTCCTGATGCCACATCTGTCCCATTTTTGCCAGCGCCATCAAGCCGTCAGCATGGATGTTCTGCCGCTGCCGCGGTCGCTGAACATTTCGAAAAGAGAAGTGGATACCTCGATCGCACTTGATCGACCCAGGACCAACAGTTTTGTCACGCGAAAGCTGGGCGACTATCGTTTGCTTCCCTACGCGACGCCCGAATATCTGGAGCGCCATCCGCCGATCAGGCGGGTGGAAGATTTCCAGGATCACCGTTGGATCGATTTCGTGGATGACCTGCTGTTTTCGCCGCAGCAATTCCATTTGCACAAATGGAGTTCATCGCTGCAACGCTGCCTGCGCAGCACCAGCGTGGTCGCTCAGGCGCAGGCAGTGAAAGCAGGCCTCGGCATTGCCGTCATTCCCTGCTTCCTTGGCAGCGTGACGGATAACCTGGTGCCGATACTGCCGGACAAGGTCGACATCACCCGCTCACTATGGCTGGTCGCTCCGCCGGAGCGACGCGAGCTGGCGCGCATCCGGGCGTTGTGGGATTACGTACGCGATATTGCGGAACTCAATGCGGATTATCTCGATGGAAAAACGACGGAGATGTCCTGGTTGAAATAGGCAAATTGAGGCAAAGCGTGACAGATTGCGGGCCCTTTGTTGAGAGCATGCCGGCAGCCGGATTCAATCCCAATCCTGATTTAGTCCTGGATCTAGTCCTGTTCCATCAGGTAATTGGCGTTCCCTGATGGAACAGGATTTTCCACTTTCCGCCCGTCTTTTTCCACAGTGTCGTTCTACGGGTGAGCCTGCCGGGTTGTTGTAAAACATAGTTGAGTTGATAGAGGTCTTCCGCCAGCCGCCTCAACCTGAATTCACTACAGACAAGATCGTCCGTTTCCGCGCTCTTGTATCTCTCCAGCAGCGTCTCTATGACGAAATTGCGATCATAGATATTGCCGCTTGCGCCGATCTCCCAAAAATCGTCCGCAGTCATGCCAAGGAGATCGTCGCGGCTGGTTCCGAATTCGCGGCGATGAAAGATGGGTTCGCGAACGCGGAGCTCGGCAAGCACAGCATCACTTTCTGGTGTCGACATTCCTGTTCCTTGCGGTGTCATCAATCAATTTTTTTCAGAATAACATGCCGACCCTGATCAAAAGACACGGGATAAGGACAAGCTTGATTCGTTCTTTTCAGCCCATAACGGCAAGCAGCAATGTCCTGATCAGATCGGAACCACCCAGACAACTTCCTCGATGCGCGAACCAATGAGAAAATAGGTGCTGTCCAAAGCCATGTCGCAGCTTTCCCTTCACTCCCCAAGCCATGTCACCACTGAAGTACCTGAACGCCTATTCCGAACAAACGCGCGAGCAAGTCTCGCAACTGCTGGCACAGGATCGCCTGCGCGAGGTGCTGCTCAAACGCTATCCGAAGACGCACGACCTGCGCACCGACAAGGCCTTGTACCAATACGTGCAAGATTTGAAAACCGAGTTCCTGCGCAACGCGGAGCCGATCAACAAGGTCGGGTACGACAGCAAGATTCACGTGATCAACCACGCGCTGGGATTGCACACGTCGATTTCACGGATACAGGGCGGGAAGCTGAAAGCCAAACATGAGATTCGTGTCGCTACCCTGTTCAAGGAAGCGCCGATTGAATTCCTGCGCATGATCGCCGTGCACGAGCTCGCGCACATCAAGGAAAAAGAACACGACAAGGCGTTCTACAAACTGTGTTCGTACATGGAGCCCAACTACCATCAATACGAATTCGACCTGCGCCTCTACCTCACGGAAATCGATCATTCCGGACGACGCATCTGGGGCGCGGAGAAATAGAAGTGCAGAGGTGCAGAGGTGCAGGAAAAAGGAAAGTACCGGGTCGAACGCCCGCATCGTCGGGAGGACAGGTGAGGACCAAAAAAAACCCGCAACCGGAAAGGCCGGTTACGGGGGAGACAACCGTGTCGGGCTGCAAGGAGATGCGGTATCGGGGTCGGACCGACTTCATGAAACCGGCCTGACCGGAAGCGGTCTGTCGCGCGCTAGATGTGCGCGTCGCGACCGCGCTGCGGGTGCAGAGGAGACACGTCCGCAAAAAATGGAATCAGGCGCAAGCGCCGTTCGTCTGCTTCCTCGTTGCGCATCTCTTCTGCGTCGAGGAATTTCAAATGCTTGTCGACCGAAAAACAGGCCCACACGAGGAGCACGTCGAGAATAATGATTCCGATGCTGGTCAAGCTGAGACTGGAGCCCATGATTGAATCCTTTCGGTCGAATGTTGCGGTAGGAAACGCTGCATTTGAATCAATCATACTCAACGGAATGTCCTCGTCATATCAGTCAAATCCTGATTTCCGATGGGCAACGACATGCCGCCGATTGTTTGCCATGGGCGAGCGGGCAGAACCGGCCCCGGGATTGAACCGAAGGCAATGCTATGATCGGCACAGCCTGTACCGGCTATCCACGCAACCTGTGGCAATTAAAAAAACGGAGACGCCATGCGCAAAAAAAATACACTCATCACGCTCGCCATCGTCGGCGCATTCGCGGCCGGCGTTGCGACTTCGCCGCTGGTGCAACACCTGATCCCGGAAGCCCATGCGCAACAAGCGCCGCTGGTGGCGACGGTGATCGATCTGAATGCCATCACCCATGCTGCGCTACCCGCCACCCCTTATCCGGAGCTGCGTTCCAAGACGCTGGTCAGCACCGACAACGCCACCATCAATTTGCAGTCAGGCAATGTCGACAAACACATTCATGCGAAGGCCGATGAGATCCAGTACATCGTCGAGGGCAGCGGATCAATGTGGCTGGGCGGCGAACTCAAGGAGTTCAAACCCGGCAGCCTGATCATTATCCCCAAGGGAACGCCGCACGCCGGCGCAGTGGTGACGAACGGCCCGGTCAAGGCGATTGCGATCAAGATCCCGCCACAGGCGAAGGACGACATCGTCTTCGTTCACTGATCATCGCGTGTCGGTAGCGTCGGCGAGCCGGTGTGGCCGCGCCGACGCGGCGGCGCATCGCCGTGAACCAGATGGCGGATCACGGCAGCTTATTCCGGCGCCTTGCCCACCATCTTTACCGCACGCAGGAAATCAAAATCCACGCCCTGGTCCGCCTGCGTCACCGTGTCCAGGAACAGCTTGGCGTAGCCGCGCCCGGCAGTGGGAATTACGACCGGCGTCTCCTGCACGCGCCGGGCCAGTTCGTCGTCGGCGACCAGCAAGGCGATTTCCCGGTGCGCCACGCTCAGGCGGATGCGGTCGCCGTTTTGCACGTAGGCCAGCGGTCCCCCGATGGCCGACTCGGGCGTGACGTGCAGCACGATGGTGCCGAAGGCGGTGCCGCTCATGCGTCCGTCCGAAATCCGCACGATGTCCTTCACGCCGGCGCGCGCCAGCTTGCGCGGGATCGGAATGTAGCCCGCTTCGGGCATCCCGGGCGCCCCTTTGGGGCCGATGTTCTTGAGCACCAGGATGTCGTCCGCGCTGACATCGAGCGCGTCGCTGTCGATGCGATTGGCCATGTCCTCGACATTCTCGAACACCACGGCACGTCCTTCGTGTTCCATCAGCCGCGCATCCGCAGCCGACTGTTTGATGATCGCGCCGCCGGGCGCCAGGTTGCCGCGCAGGACGGCGATGCCGCCTTGCGGATAGATCGGGTTGGCGGCTGGGCGGACGACGTCTTGCGGGAAGCCGTCGCCGGCGCGCTCGATCTCTTCGCCCAGCGTGCGCCCGGTCACCGTCAGCGCCTCCAGGCGCAACAGCGGCTTGAGTTCGCGCAGCAGCGTCGCCATGCCGCCGGCGTGGTGGAAGTCTTCCATGTAATGTTTTCCCGAAGGCTTCAAGTCCAGCAGCACCGGCGTCTCGCGGCCCATGCGGTCAAGTGCGTCGAGGTCGATCGCCAGTCCCATGCGACCGGCGATTGCCGTCAAGTGCACGATGCCGTTGGTAGACCCGCCGATGGCCAGCAGCACGCGCATGGCGTTTTCAAACGCGGCCGGCGTCAGTATCTTGTCGATGGTCAACCCGTCGCGCGCCATCTGCACCGCCTGCGCGCCGGTTTCTTCCGCCACGCGGATGCGGTCTGCGGTGACGGCCGGCGGCGAAGCGCCGCCCGGCACCGTCATGCCCATGGCTTCGGCGAGACAAGCCATGGTGCTGGCGGTGCCCATCACGGAACAGGTCCCCACGCTGGCGACCAGCTGGTTGTTGACCTCGGCGATTTCTTCCGCATCGATTTCTTCGGCGCGATATTTTCCCCAGTAGCGCCGGCAGTCAGTGCACGCCCCGACCCGCTCGCTGCGATGACTGCCGGTGAGCATCGAGCCGGTAATGAGCTGGATCGAAGGAATCCCTGCCGAGGCCGCCCCCATCAGTTGCGCCGGCACCGTCTTGTCGCAACCGCCGATGAGCACCACGGCATCCATCGGTTGTGCGCGCACCATTTCTTCGGTGTCCATCGACATCAGGTTGCGCAGGTACATGCTGGTCGGCGCCGAGAAACTCTCATGGATCGAGATGGTCGGGAAGTCCATCGGCAATCCGCCCGCCAGCATGACGCCGCGCTTGACCGCCTCGATCAGCTGGGGCGCGTTGCCGTGGCAGGGGTTGTAGCTGCTGCCGGTGTTGACGATGCCGACCACCGGCCGCTCAAGCGCCTGGTCGGTGTAGCCTGCGCCCTTGATGAACGCTTTGCGCAGGAACAGCGAAAAGCCCTGGTCGCCGTAATTGGTCAGTCCTTTTTTCAAACCGGTTTGCCTGGGTTTCATTTGTTTCGTCTCCTGCTGCCTGCCCGCAAGGGCGGTCGTTTTTTGCCATCGCTGGTTGAAGAACCTGTTCGTCAACAGGTGGTGAAACGAGAATACTGGGCGGTTCCATTGCAAAAAACAATTTGGTATTTCTTGCTTTAAAAGAAGATATTTTTTAGTATCGGCGAATGGATATCCGCTACATTCAGAGCTTCGTGGCCACCGTCGAGTGCGGGTCAATCGCCGAGGCGGCGCGTCGCCTCGACCTGACGTCGGCGGCGTTGGCCGCGCGCGTCAGGGCGCTCGAGGAAGAACTGGGAACGCCGCTGCTGCAGCGCTCCGGACGTTCGGTCAAGCCGACCGCGGCCGGCCTCAACATCCTCGACAGCGCGCGCAGCATGTTGCGCGAAGAGCGCGACCTGCGTGCGATGGCCACCAAGGAAGCGCCGGTCGGCGAATTGCGCCTGGGCACCTTCGTCTCGGCGCTGACCACCGTGTTGCCGCCGGTCTTGCGCACGCTCTACGCGGAGCATCCCGACCTGTCGGTGTCGGTGGTGTCCAATGGCTCGGTCGAGCTGTGCCGCATGGTGGCGGCGGGAGAACTGGATGCGGCAGTGGTGGTCGAGCCGCAGTTCGCCATTCCCAAGACCTGTGAGTGGCGGCCCCTGATGGACGAACCGCTGGTGGTGGTGGCGCCTGCCGCCATGGCGGGTCGCGATCCGCATGCGCTGCTGCGCGAGGAACCCTTCATCCGCTACGACCGTACGGTCTGGGGCGGCCAGCTGGCCGATCGCTATTTGCGGGACCACGGCATCCGTCCGCACCAGCGGCTCGAGATCAACGGCCTGATGTCGATTGCGGTAATGGTTGACCATGGACTCGGCGTGTCGCTGCTGCCCGACTGGTCGGCGCTGTGGTCGGGCGGCCTGTCGATCGCGCGGGTGCCGCTGCCGCATCATGCGCCGGTGCGCCGGATCGGCTTCATCTGGGGTGTGCAACGTCCCCATGCGCACCTTGCCGGCCTGTTTTTGCGACACGCCGAAGCGGTGTTTCAGAAACGGGCCGGCAAGAGCAACAACACGCGCAAGCCGCGCAAATAGCCGGCCGGCATCGAAGCTGGTCGGGGCCAAACAAACAAGCCCGCTTGCGCGGGCTTGTTTTCGTACGTGACGCCTGTTGAACGGTCAGGCGCTGCGGCGTTCATCCCTGAGTTGCAAGGCCGGATTGACCGCCTTGGCGTCGCCGCCGAGCGGGCGCAGCGGCACGACACGGGCGGAGCCGGACAACGCCGGATCTTCCAGGCTGAACACGCCGACTGCCTGGTTGAGCCTGCCGGCCTGGTCCTGCAAGGTGCCGACCGCAGCGCTGGCTTGTTCCACCAGGGCGGCGTTTTGCTGCGTGACCTGGTCCATCAATGCAATGGCGCGATGCACTTCTTCGATGCCGATGCTTTGCTCGTGGCTGGCGGCGGAGATTTCACCGACCACGTCGGTGACGTGCTTCACGCTGGCGACGATCTGTTCCATGGTTTCACCGGCCTGGCCGACCAGCTTGGCGCCGGTGTCGACCTTCTCGACCGAGTCATCGATGAGCGACTTGATTTCCTTGGCGGCGGCCGAGCTGCGTTGCGCCAGGCTGCGCACTTCGGTGGCGACCACGGCGAAACCACGACCTTGTTCGCCGGCGCGGGCCGCTTCCACTGCTGCATTCAGGGCCAGGATATTGGTCTGGAACGCGATGCCGTCAATCACGCCGATGATGTCGACGATCTTGCGCGAGGAAGTATTGATGGAGTCCATGGTGTGCACCACCTGGCCGACGATGGCGCCGCCCTGCATGGCGATCGCGGAAGCGTTGCGCGCCAGCTGGTTGGCCTGCTTGGCGTTGTCGTCGTTCTGCTTGACGGTGGAAGTCAGTTGCTCCATCGCCGAGGCGGTTTCTTCCAGCGAGGCGGCCTGGTCTTCGGTGCGGGCGGCGAGGTCGCGGTTGCCTTCGGCAATCTGGGCGCTGATTTCGGTGACGTCGCTGGCGGCGTCGCGGACTTCCGTGACGGTGCGGCGCAGGTTGCTGCTCATTTCCGACAGCGCGGCCATGATGCTGTCGCGTCCCTTGCCGAGGTCCTTGTCCTGCTCGATAGCGTGGTAGAGCTCGCCGCGGTCGACTGCGAAGGCCAGTTCCTTGACTTGCGCCGGCTCGGCGCCAAGCGCACGGCGGATGTGGCGCGTGATCAGTGTCGCCAGCACCACGCCGGTCGCCATCGCAACCGCCAGCAGGGCCAGCATCAGCGCCTGGAAGCCGTGCGCCAGGTTGCGTGCGTGGGCCGATTCAGCCTGGGTCATCTGCTCTTGCAGGTCGATGAATTTGTTGATCGAAGCCAGCCATTCGACGAAAGCCGGCTTGCCTTGCTGCAGCATGATCTGGCGTGCGCCGTCGACGTCGCCCGATGTGCGGGCCGCGATCACGCGTTGCACCAGCGGCATGGTGCGCGCTTCGATGGCCTTGATGGCGGCAAGGTCGGCGCGTTCCTCGGCACGGATGTTCTTGCCCTTTTCGCCGGAGAAGATGGCGTCAAGCGGTTGCGCCGATTGCTGGTAGTCGCTGTCCAGTTTGCTGATCAGGCCGATGACGTCCTTGACTTCGGCGTCGCTCACCAGGGTCAGGTCGCGCAGCGCGATGGCGCGGTCGTGGACGCTGCCGCGGAAGTTGATCGCGTAACGCTGCTTGACGTTGTTGTCGTCGCTGATGTTGCTCAGGCTGGCTTCGATGGCATTGACCTTCATGATGCTGAGCACGGTGAGCGCCACCATCATGGCCAGCACGATGGCGAAGCTGATTCCGAGGCGGGCTGCAACGCTGATGGCAGGCCGTGGCGATTGATTCATGGTGATGCTCCCTGAGGTTGTGCGCCGTCCGGAGTCGGCGCTTGTGGTCTTGTTTTTGTCGGCTGGCGGCACCTTGCAGTGCACAACAGCTCCCAGCTGACGCAATCTTAGGGAAAATCAATGAATAGTAAAAATTGATAGTTTTTATTAATTTGATAGGTTTTATGCACAGTCCTTGCCCGTGCTGGGTTAGCGCGTGATTTCCATGCAGAAACCACGCCGACGTGGCAGAAATGGTCAGAATTCTCTTTGCAAAATGCAAGAGACTGGAGCAGCCGACCTGGCCACCCGTTGGGCGGTGCGCATCCTGTACGTCCCGGCGAATGCCGGCGGGAATCTCGCGCAGGCCTACCTTCCCGGCCTGACGCGGGGGGATCAATCGACTGCGCGCAGCTTCTTCACTTCCGCATCCGAGGGTTGCAGGCTGGCGCCGTCGACATACACGAAGCTGCTCATGATGCCCTTGCCGTCCTTGACGCCGGTGCGGCCGACGAACGCGCCCAGCGTCGACTGGTGATCCTGTGCGCGATAGGTGATGGTCGCGACCGGCGTTTCCACCTTCAGGCCGGAAAACGCCGCCGCCAGTTTGTCCGAATCGGCGCTGCCGGCTTTCTTCAGCCCCGTCGCGATCGACATCAATGCGCTATAACCGACCAGCGAGCCGTTGCGTGGATAGTCGTTGAATTTCTTGCGATAGGCATCGACGAATTTCTTGTGTTCCGGCGTAGTGATGGCGTACCACGGGTAGCCGGTCACGAGCCAGTTGGCCGGCGCTTCGGCGCGCAGCGGGTCGAGGTATTCCGGCTCGCCCGACAGCAGCGACACCACTTCGCGTCCTTCAAACAGACCGCGCGTATTGCCCTCACGGACGAACTTGCCGAGGTCGGTCGCGAACAGCACGTTGAAGATGGCATCCGGCTTGGCGTCAGCCAGGGCCTGCGTGACCGCACCGGCGTCGATCTTGCCCAGCGGCGCTGCTTGCTCGGCGACGAATTCGATATCCGGCTGCGCCGCCTTCATGAGCGTCTTGAAACTGGCGACGGCGGACTGGCCGTATTCATAGTTCGGATAGACGATGGCCCAGCGCTTCTTCTTGAGCTTGGCCGCATCCTTGACCAGCGACGCCACCAGCATGTACGTCGACGGGCGCAGGCGGTAAGTGTATTTGTTGCCGTTGTGCCAGACGATCTTGTCGGTCAACGGCTCGGCCGCGAGGAAGAAAATCTTGCGCTGCCTGGCATAGTCGGTCAGGGCCAAACCGGTGTTGGACAGAAAACCGCCGAACAGCAGCGACACCTGTTCACGCTTGACCAGCTCTTCGGCCACGCGCACCGAGTCGCCCGGGTTGCCGTTGTCGTCGCGCGAAATCACTTCCAGCTTCTTGCCGAGCACGCCGCCGGCGGCGTTGATTTCTTCCAGCGCCATTTCCCAGCCTTGGCGGTACGGCTCGAGGAAAGCCGGCTGCGCCTTGTAGCTGTTGATCTCGCCGATCTTGATGGTGGCTTGGGCTGCGGCGTTGCCGGAAAAACCTGCGGTGGCCAGCACCGCCGCAACGGCGGCGAACTGCAGTGCGTACGTGAAGCTGAATGTAAAGCGGAGTCGCGAATTCATGGTGTCCTTCCCGGTAAAGACGACAAGTATAGCGAGCGCCGGGAATTTCCAGTGCACGCCCTGTTGGAAATCAGAACTCATTTCCCTAAATGGGCGAGAGATGCGTTCTAGTTACCCATGCCGACGTGATACTGCTTGTACATGGTCCACACCGAATTCCTGACCTGGTAGGTCGAGAAACCGACGTCGCGCAGATCGCCATGGGCATCGAACGAAATCGGGCCGGTCAGGCCGTTGTATTTGATCGCATGCAAGGCCGCCGTCACCTTGCGCGGATTGGCCGACCCGGCCCGCACGATGGCCGCCGCCAGCACCTGCACCTGGTCATACGCTACCGCTGAATAGGCGCCGGGCGCAGCGTTGTAGCGCTGCTGGTAATTCTTCTCGAAGGCTTCGAACTGCTTCGACTTGCGCTGGTGCGCGCCGGGCATGATCGACACCGTGCCCTCCGCGCCGGGGCCTGCGGTCTGCAGGTACAGCGGACCGACCAGCGAAGCCGCCGTCACCAGTTGCGCCTCGATGCCCAGACGGTACATGTTCTGCGCCAGCATCGCGCTCTGCGATCCCAGTCCGCCAAAGAACACCGCATCCGCCTTGCCGACGCGTATCGCCTTGAGGATGTCGTTGAAGTCGTAGGTCGTGGCGCTGACCGAATTGACGCTGACGATCTTGCCGCCGAGCTTGGTGAAGGCGCTCTCGAATTTCTCTTTGTAGTCGCGCCCGAACACGCTGTCGTCATGCACGATGGCGACGCGGGTCTTGTGCAGTTCCTGCGCGACATAAGAGGCCAGCACGGCAGCGCGCTGCTCGTCGTAGGCGGCGAGGCGAAATGCGCTGTCATGACCCTGCTGGGTAAAGCGCCGTGTACCGGAAATGGCGAAATGCGGAATGCCGGCTTTCTGGTAAATCGCCGATGAACTGACCGCGACCGCGCTGTTGAAAATTCCGACCACGCCGGCGGTGTCGTTCCTGGCGAAATAGCGTGCGGCGATTTCGGCGATGCGCGGATTGGATTTGTCGTCCTGCACCTGCAGCTTGAGCACCAGACGGTCGCCGTTGATGCGCAGGTCCGCGCCGTTGACCTCGTCGACCGCCATCTTGACGGCATTGAGCATGCTGGTCCCGCTGACGCTGCTCAGGCCGCTGAGCGGTCCGGCGAATCCGATGGAAACGTTCTTGTCGGCCGCCGCTGCCGGGAACGGCCATCCCAGCAATTGCCACCCCAGCAGCGCCGCCATGGCCAGCGGCGCCATGCTGCGTTTGCCTTGCTTCTCCATATGTCCCTGTCCTTTCGACATCGCGCTGATGTAGTTGGTATGAGTGCGCGACGTCGATAGTTATATCACTCCGGTCGGGAGCGCCATATGGGGAAAATGAAGCATAAAACCCGGTGATTTCCATCTCATTATGAGATGTTGCAAGAAAGACATTGATTCAAAACCATCGAAATACAGCACCTCAGCGCAAGGCGTCCGCCCACGGATGGCGCGCTCGATGTCCTTGTTCGAATTCGGTGATGGCCGGCAGCATTTGCAAGGTGGCGCCGACCATGTCGAGTCCGTCGACAATCATCTTGCGATGACGCTCGGCCAGCGGAAAAGTGAAGACATGCGTGGCGCTGCGTACCGTGCAGGCATGCAGGTCAATCTCCAATGCGTGATTCCCGGCACCGATGTCCTGCAGCAAGGCGTCGATCTGCTCCTGCGGCAGCACGATCAGCAGCAATCGATTGTTGAGCGCATTGCCGAAAAATATCTCGCCGAAACTGGGCGCGATCACCGCCTCGATACCCAGCTGCTGCAAACCCCACACCGCATGTTCGCGGCTGGAACCGCAACCGAAGTTGGGACCGCCGATAATGAATTTCGCCGCGCGGAACCCCTCCTGATTAAGGATGAATTCCTTGCGCTCGCTGCCGTCCGGATGGAAGCGCAGGTCGTACAGCACGCCGCGGTCCAGTCCCTGCTTGGTAATGATGCGCAGGAATTGCTTGGGCATGATCTGGTCGGTGTCGAGATTGTCGATCAGGATAGCCGCGGCGACGCCGCTCAGTGTTTGCGTTTGTGTTTGTGCTTGCTCCGCTTCATGCATGGCTGTACTCCTGTTCGGGATTCAAGGTCCTCACGTCAACGATGCTGCCGGCCAACGCGGCGGCGGCAGCCATCGCAGGACTCATCAGATGCGTACGGCCGCCGCGTCCCTGGCGTCCTTCGAAGTTGCGATTGGTGGTCGAGGCGCAGCGCTCGCCCGGCTCCAGCACGTCGTCGTTCATTGCCAGGCACATCGAGCAACCCGGCTGGCGCCACTCGAAACCGGCGTCGATGAAGATCTGCGCCAGCCCTTCGCGCTCGGCCTGACGGCGCACCGCACCGGAGCCCGGCACCACCATCGCGCGCACTGAAGCAACCACATGTTTCCCCTTGACGATGGCGGCGGCGCTGCGCAAATCCTCGATGCGGCCGTTGGTGCAGGAGCCGATGAAGACGCGATCCACCGGCAGCCCGAGCAGCGACTGCTGCGCCTGCAGATCCATGTACGCCAGCGCCTGCGCAGCGGCGCCCTCCTCCGATGACGGCGTCAGCGCATCGATGGCGATGGCCTGGTCGGGACTGGTGCCCCAGGTGACGTACGGCGCCACCTGGGCGGCATGGAAGACGTACTCGACGTCGAAGCGCGCGTCGTCATCCGAACAGAGCCCGCGCCAGTCCTCCATCGCCTGCGCGAAGGCGGCGTTGTCAAGATCGGCTGCGTGACTGCGCACGTATTCGAACGTGGTCGCGTCGGGGCGGATCAGGGCGGCGCGCGCGCCGGCTTCCACCGCCATGTTGCACAAGGTCATGCGCGCTTCGGCCGACAAGGCGGCGATGGTCGCGCCGCAGAATTCCACTGCGTAACCGCGCGCGCCCTGCGCACCGATGCGGCCGATGATCATCAGGATCAGGTCCTTGACCGAGGTGCCCGGCGGCAGCGCGCCGTCGACGCGGATGCGCATGTCTTGCGCCAGTCGGTAAACCAGCGTCTGCGTCGCGAGGATGTGTTCGACTTCGGAAGTGCCGACGCCGAAACCCAATGCGCCCAGCGCGCCGTAAGTCGTCGTATGGCTGTCGCCGCACAGGATCACCATGCCCGGGCGCACCCAGCCGTGTTCGGGTGCGACGATGTGTTCGATGCCCTGGTCGTCGTCGGTGGTGTCGAACAGCGTGATGCCGAAGTCGCGGCAATTGCGTTTCAGGTTGCTGGCCTGCAGTGCCGACGGCGGATCGAAGATCACGCGCTGCGCGTTGCCGACCGGATGCGTCGGAATGATGTGCGACACCACCGCCAGTTGCCGGCGCGGACGCAGCACCGGGCGACCCTGCTCGCGCAGGCTGCTGAAGGCTTGCGGGCTGGTGTATTCGTTCATGATGTGGAGGTCGGCGTAGAGCAGCACGTGCTGCTCGTCGAGCACGGCGACGGTGTGCGAATCGACCAGTTTCTGGTAGAAGGTGCGGGCGGGCATGATGGTCTTCCTGGGGATGACGATGGTTATTCAGGCGTGGAAGAACGGCAGTACTTCGGCGAGCAATTCTTCCGGCGCTTCTTCGGGAATGTAGTGGCCGCAGTCGAGCGCGCGACCGTCGAGCCGACCTTCTTGCGCGAACTTTCGCCATTCCTTGAGCGGATCGAAGCAGCGTTCGATGATGCCCTGCCTGCCCCACAGCGCTAGCACGTCGCAGCGGATCTTGTTGCCGGCGGCAAGATCGTGACGCTCGTGTTCGAGGTCGATGCCGGCGCTGGCGCGATAGTCTTCGCAGATGCCGTGGATGGTGGCCGGGTCGCGCAGGCAGCGCAGGTATTCGGCATAGGCTTCGGGCGTGAACGGCCTGAGGCCGGCGCTGCGGCCGCCGATGGTGTGCTTCAGGTAGTCCTCGGGGTGCGCACTGAGCAGGGTCTCCGGAAACGGCGCCGGGCGGATCAGGAAGAACCAGTGGTAGTACGCGGTGGCGAATTCCAGGCTGGTCTGTTCATACATGGCCAGCGTCGGCGCGATGTCGAGCAGCACCAGCTTGCGAATTGCTGCAGGATGATCGAGCGCCATGCGGTAGGCCACGCGACCGCCGCGGTCATGTCCCATCAGGTAGAAACTGTCGAAGCCGAGCGACGCCATCAGGTCGACCTGGTCCTGTCCCATCACGCGCTTGGAATAATTGCTGTGGTCCGGGAGGCCGACCGGCTTGCCGCTATCGCCGTAGCCGCGCAGGTCGGCGGCGATGACGGTGAAGCGCTGCGCCAATGCGGCCGCGACCTTGTGCCAGATCACGTGCGTCTGCGGATGGCCGTGCAGCAGCAGCAAGGCCGGGCCGCTGCGGTTGCCGGTGAAGCTGCGGACGTAGTTGATCGTGGTGCCGTTGACCTCGGCGACCCGGCGTTCGAACCCTGCAAACATGGCGTGCTCCTTCTTCAGGCAAGCGGGAATGGAGCCATTGTACGGCGGCCATGCGTCCTTATAATTCAATCGAATTAAGGCTATTAATTATTCTAATTTAATAATCGAGGATGCCTGCCGGCACCGATTCTTCAGGCTTGCCAGACGCCGTAGCCGGCTTCACGCAGGCTGATCGCCAGCTCGACCTCCATGTCGCGCGCGCCGTCGTAGGGCATCGGGTTGTACATCTCGTAGAGCTTGGGCAGCAGGCGCAGGCCGAAATCGCGCACGTAGCGGTTGGACTGGATGCCGGCCTTGTGCTTGTCGAAACGCAGGTCGACGTTGAGGCCGGTCATGCCGACGTAGACGCAGGGCTTGCCGGTCACGTAGTCGGGATTGGCCTTGCGGAAGCGCGCTTCGTAGAGCACGTCGGCCGACAGTTCGATGACGTAGACGGAGTAGTGGTAGCGGCGCGCCATGATGTACCGAGGATCAGGGGTGCACCGAGTCTGAACTTGCTGCGGAACGGCCCGGCACGGTCACCAGCAGCATGCCGGCCAGTGCGACCGCAAAGGCGGCCAGCTGGACCATGGTCAGCTGTTCCCCCAGCGCCAGCACGCCGACCAGCGCGGTGCTGACCGGCAGCATTACGGTAAACACCCCGGCACGCGCGGCCGGCACCGACTTGAGCCCGGTCATCCAGAGCCACACGCTCCACACGCTCGCGGCCAGCGCGTAGAACACCAGCAACAGCCAGATGCCCTTGTGCACGGCGGCAAAGTCGAACTGCAAGGCGGTGTAGAAACCGAGCGGCGTCATCAGCGCCAGTCCCCACAAGTTAATGATGGAGCTGATGCGCTTGGGACTGAGCACGGCGGTGAGCTTTTTGCCGATGACGGCGTACGAGGCTTCGCACAACACGGCGGCGAACACCAGCAGGTTGCCGAGCCAGGCCTGGTGAGCACCATCGGCGTCCAGGCCCGGCGCGTGCGGACTCTTGGCCAGCGACAGCAGGCCGATGCCGAGCGCGCCGCAGGCTACCGCCATCCAGACGCGCGCGCCGATGCGTTCGCGCAGGAAAATCCAGCTCATCAGCGCCACCACTGCCGGAATCACCGACATGATGACGCCGGCCGACACCGCACTGGTCATGCTGACGCCGCTGATCATGCAGATCGTGAACAGGAAATTACCGAGGAAGGATTCGAGGAATACCAGCAACCGCGTGCGCGGCGTCAGCGGTGCTTCGTGGGCGGGCTTCTTCAGCCAGCGCAGCATCGCCACCGCACCGATGCCGAAGCGCAGCCAAGCCAGCAGGAACACCGGCAATGCCGCCACCAGCGGCTTGGTCAGCGCAACGTAGGCGCCCACCATGGACATGCTCAAAGCGAGGCAGATATAGGCCATCAGGCGGCCGGGAGTGTAATTCATGGGATGCGGGGTAGAGATCGGGTGGCGTCGGTTGGCTTTCCCCAGGGAAAGCGGCCTTGCATTCTAACGTGGGTGCGCCCCGATTGCAGATCGGCGGCGGGCCGGGACTGCCTCCTCGCCAACTTGGTAAGAATTGTAAGCAAGTAATGCCGGGGCTTTTCTTCAGCCGGAAATAGAATATATTCGAATCGTGGCGAGAAACAAGATGCGCCTCAACTGAAAGGACATCATCATGATCAGCAAGAAAATCATCCCTGCCCTGCTTGTTACTGCAGTGTTGGCAGCGTCGGTTTCGACTTCGGCTTCCGCACATGATCGCGGCGGCAACGGCTTGGCGATCGCCGCCGGCATCATCGGCGCAGTCGCGGTCGGCTCGATGATCGCCAACGCCAACGCGGGCCCGAACTATGCACCGCAACCGGTTTATCAGCAAGCGCCGCAACCCGTGTATTACCAGCAGGCACCGCAACAGGTCTACTATCAACCTGCGCCTGTCTATGTGCGCCCTGCCCCGGTCTACGTCGAGCGCGAATACCGCGAACGTCCGGTGTATCGTGAATACCGCCGCGAATATCGCGACGTATATTACAGCCGCTAAGCAGACACGCGGCAGACAGCTGCACATCCCTCTTGAGGAAGCACCGGCCGGAGGCGGCAGGCACATTGCGTGTCTGCCGCCTCCGGCTTTTTTCATGGCTCACCTTGTACTATCCCGAATCAATCCCAACTAGCCGTGAACTTACGGGAGAAGCACATGAACGTCCTCATCTTCGGCGCCACCGGCATGGTCGGCCGGGGCCTGCTGCGCGAATGCCTGCACGACCCCGCCATCACCGCCGTGCAGACGGTCGGACGCACACCGGTCGGCGTGCAGCACCCCAATCTGAAAGAACTGCTGGTCTCCGACTTGTACCGCTACGACGCGGTCGAAGAACAGCTGCGCGGTTTCGACGCCTGCTTCTTTTGCCTCGGCGTATCGGCCGGCGGCAAGAGCGAGGCCGACTACACGCGCATCACCTACGATCTCACCATGGCAGCGGCGCAGACGCTGTGCCGGCTCAATCCGCAGATGCGCTTCGCCTACATCTCCGGCGCCGGCACCGACAGCACCGAACGCGGCAACGCGATGTGGGCGCGCGTCAAAGGCAAGACCGAAAACGCGCTGCTGGCGCTGCCGTTCAAGGCGGCCTACCTGTTCCGTCCCGGCGCGATCCAGCCGATGCACGGCGAAGTGTCGAAGACGCCGGCGTATCGCTGGTTCTACACGCTGGCCGGCCCGCTGCTGTCGCTGCTGCGCGGATTGTTCCCGCGCCACATCACCACCACCGAACAACTCGGACGCGCCATGATCAACGTCGCCAGGAGCGAACGCGCTTCCGGCGTCATTCACAACGCGGACATTGCCGGACTGGCATGACCGGAAGACAATAACTTGATTGACCGCTAACGCATTGCGCCGGCGGCGGCGCATGCCAGCGCGAGAATCAGTTCTTGTCCTACAGAAATCGGCGCAGTGCCGGGCATAAAATGAATTGTCTTCATTCCCCCACCGGTGATCCCTGATGAGCAAGAAGGTCGACTACCCCGTCTCCGACATCCGCCATTATCTTGAGCCCGGTCCCATCGTGCTGGTGACCTCGCGCTGGCACGACGAGACCGACGTGATGACGCTGGGCTGGCATACCGTGATGGAGTTCACGCCCTCGCTGGTGGGTTGCATCATCGCCGCAGGCAACCACAGTTTCGAACTGATCCGTAGCAGCCGCGAGTGCGTGATCAACATTCCCACCGCCGACATGATCGATACCGTGACCGACATCGGTAACTGTTCGGGCGCTGAGGTGGACAAGTTCTCGCGCTTCGGGTTGCGTACCAGCGCGGCTGAAAAAGTCAACGCGCCGCTGCTCGACGATTGCTTTGTCAGCCTTGAATGCAAGCTGTACGACGATTGCCTGATCGACACCTACAACTACTTCATCTTCGAAGTCGTCAAGGCGCATGCCGCGCCTTCGCCGGCCTATCCGCAGACGGTGCACTACACCGGCGACGGCCAGTTTCGCGAAGCCGGACGCCACATCAGCCGGCGGGGTCGCTTCCTGCCGCAGAATCTTTAGCCGAAAAACAGCACCAAAGGAAAAGGCCGCACAAAAGTGCGGCCTTTTTTGCGAATGCAGGGGCTACCGCTTGCTACTCAGGCGTCGAGTTCGTGTTCCAGGCGACGCGGTTCGGCAGACGCCAGGCGCGCGGCCGAGGGCGTGATGTCGATGGCGCGCCTGGCCGATTGCGCAGCGGCGCTGGTCACCAGACGCGCGGCGTCGAGCTTGAACACGCTGACCACCTGCTCCAGCGTCTCCGCCTGGTCCTGCAGGGCCTGTGCGGCGGCGGCGGCTTCCTCCACCAGCGCGGCGTTCTGTTGCGTGACGTCATCCATTTGCGATACCGCCTGGTTGACCTGGCTGATGCCGCTGCTTTGCTCTTCGCTGGCGCTGGCGATCTCGCCGACGATATCGGTCACTTTCTGCACGCTGGTGACGATGTCGCTCATGGTGGTGCCGGCTTGCCGCACCAGCTTGCTGCCGGAGCCGACCTTGTCGACGGAGTCGTCGATCAGGGTCTTGATTTCCTTGGCGGCGGCGGCCGAGCGCTGCGCCAGGCTGCGCACTTCGGAGGCGACCACGGCAAAGCCGCGGCCTTGCTCGCCGGCACGCGCCGCTTCGACCGCTGCGTTCAACGCCAGGATGTTGGTCTGGAAGGCGATGCCGTCAATCACGCTGATGATGTCGACGATCTTGTGCGAGGATTCGTTGATCGAGTTCATCGTGTCGACCACCTGGCGCACCACGTCGCCGCCTTGCGAGGCGATATGCGAGGCCGACAGCGCGAGCTGGTTGGCCTGCTTGGCGTTCTCGGTGTTTTGCTTGACCACCGAGGTCAATTGTTCGAGGCTCGATGCGGTTTCCTCCAGCGACGCGGCTTGCTGTTCGGTGCGCGACGACAGGTCGGTGTTGCCGACCGCGATCTGCTTGGCGGCGACGCTGACCGAATCGGTCGAGGTGCGCACCGTGCCGATGACGTCGACGATGCGCGCGCGCAATTTGTTGAAGGCGGTGGCGGCGTGGCCGATCTCGTCCATGCGATCGACCTTCATCGGCTGCGACAGGTCGAGCGAGGCGCTGACTTCTTCAAACGTGTTGCGGATATTGCGCAGGCTGCCGCTGATGTTGCGGTACAGGGTCAGCGCCAGGGTGCCGGTCAGCAGGAACGCCACGACGATGACCGCGACCATGCTCTTGAACGCGAACTCGTAGGCGGCGACGCTCTCGGCGCGCACGTTGTCGACCAGCTTGCCGTTGTAGGCAATGTGGTCGTCGATGCCTTTCTTGACGCCGGCGGCGGACAGCGCCAACGGGCTGCCGGCCATCAATGTCGCGCGTACGCCGTCCATGTCGCCCGCATGCGCAGCGGCGAAGAACGGCACCAGCGCCTTGCGATAGGCTTCCATGTTGACCTTGTCGGCTTCCAGCATCTTGCGGTCGGTGTCGTCGAAGAGTTGCTCTTTTTCATACTTCGCGACGACGTCGTCGAAGGCCTTGTTGGCATCGGCCACGGCCTTGTCCAGCGCAGTCTTGTCGCTCAGGTTGGAAAACACCGAGAGGCGATAACCGGCCAGGCGCGTATCGGCGAGGAAGCCCTTGGCGGCATTCAGGCCGCTGATGCTCGGGATGATGCGGTTCTGCACGGTGTCGAAGCGCAGCTGCGCGCGCTGCAGCTGCCAGAGGCCGTCGATGCCGACAAACAGGAGCGCCAGCAAGGCCACCGAGAGTGTGAGAATAAGGCGTTTGGTGATCGTCATGGTTGTTTCATTTCTCGAAAAGTGAATGGAATCCGCGGCTTCGTGGGCTGCGGTGCTGGCGTTGTCTCCTCCTGCAGGAGGCGATGCTGGCGATTCCGGTGTTGCTGTTTTTAAATGCTGTGCTGCCAGTACTGGGGACCAGGCTTACGCCGCCAATGGAGTGCCTTCGAAGGCCTTCTGCAGCGACTCGCCATGCTCGCGACAGAACTCCTTGCCGGCGCGGTAGCCGACGTCGAACAGCAGCTGCATGTTCGACGCCGACCAGTCCAGCACTTCCGGCCAGTGTTGCTCGGGGATGCCGCTCATGAGGTCGACCTTGAGCAGGCGGCGCAGCGGTTCGCCGGTGTCCGGATGGGTGTTGTGTTCGAGTTCGAACAGGCGCATCTCGGTCTTCGAAATCTTCACCAGCGGCGTGATGATGGAGCGCACCCAGGCGTCGTACAGATTGCGCGGCTTGCGGATCAGGCGGTCCTCGCCGAGGATGTCGAGCACTACGATGGTGTCGACGTCGCCGTGTTTTCCCGCCTTGTCTCCATTCGTCATCAAGGGATTGAAATTGAGCGTGTCGAGCGCGGCGCCTTCGATGTAATCGTCGCCGTCGATCTCGGTCGGCGGATACAGGAACGGGAACGACAATGCGGCGCGCACGTGGATCGGCGCGATCTGGTCCTTGTCCCAGATCTGCATCTCGGCCTTGTTCATGTTGTAGGCGTTGATGTAGAACGCCGGCTTCATGTGCGCGATGGCGTCGAAGTCGATCGCCTGCTCGAGGAAGGGATGATGCGCGCACAGACCCAGGCTCTTGGACGACAAATCCGACGGCGACATGGCCGACAGCATCAGGTGCATCCAGTCGTTCCATGCGCCTGACGCTTCGGCGAAACGCTGCGTGAAAACGTCGAGGAAAGGATTTGCCGGCATGCCCGACGCTGCAGCCATGTTCGGCAGGCCGGCCAGCTGCGGCATCTGTGGCATCTGCGCCGGCACCTGGTCGCGGAAACTGCGCGCGCCCTGGCCCGGTTTGTTGAAGATCTTGTAGTTGACCGGGAACATCTTGTAGATGCTGTCGGCGACGCCGACTTCGGCCCAGCGCACCAGCGCCTCGCGCGGCGTGCAGTCCAGCGGCGCCTGGTACAGCAGCCCCATGAGCACGCCGGCGCCGGAGGCCGAGATCACATCGAACTCGATGCCCTCGTCGAGGAACGCCGTCAGCGCGCCTGCGATCAAGGTTGAATTCGGCGCGCCGCCGCCGATCACCAATGCTTTTTTTCCCGCCCTGTACTGATTGGTCATGTAAGCCTCTCAGATTTCCCGTTATGTTTTTTGGAGCAGCGCCCTTTTGTGGAAAAAGGAAATGACGCACTGCAAAATTTTCTGTCTGAGGGAAATATAGCCTCAAAGAAACTGCACGGAAGGGACTGGAGAGATTTAATTAACGCATATCAGGTATTCAACGAATGGATATCCTCGACGCGACAAGGCTTTGCACGACATTGACGATTTGGCATGTACGTAATAACGGAGAACTTCTGTCACGCTGCATGCGTAGATCCTGCGCATGTCATCCGTATGTCATGGTTCAAATGAAACGGCCGCGCCTTCTTGTGAAGGACGCGGCCGAAAATGCGATGCAGCAGCGGATGATGTGCGATGCGACTTATCGCTGCTTATTTACCCCAACGCAGCACCAGCGGATCGAGACGGCGCGCGATCTTGATCAGGCCTTCGCGGGTGGCCGGATGCATCGCCGCCAGCGGATGACGCACGGCGTCGGACTTGATGATGCCGCCTTCTTTCATCAGCGCCTTGCACGACGCCAGGCCGCCCTGGCGGTTTTCGTAGTTGATCAGTGGCAGCCATTCCTGATAATGCTGCGCAGCCAGTTCGGTGTCGCCGGCAACGTAGGCGTCGAGGATGCGGCGGATGCCGTCGGGGTAACCGCCGCCAGTCATCGCACCGGTGGCGCCGGCGTCGAGATCGGCCATCAGCGTGATGGCTTCTTCGCCGTCCCACGGACCGACGATGGCGTCGCCGCCGAGGGCGATGATTTCACGCAGCTTGTTGGCGGCTTGCGGCACTTCGATCTTGAAGTAGGAGACGTTGGCGATTTCCTGCGCCATCTTGACCAGCAACGTCGACGACAGTGTCGTGCCGCTGACCGGCGCATCCTGGATCATGATCGGGATATCGATCGCGTCCGACACCGTCTGGAAAAATTCCTGGATGCCGCGCTCGCCGACGCGGATGGTGGCGCCATGGTACGGAGGCATGATCATGACCATCGCCGCGCCAGCATCCTGTGCGTTGCGGCTGCGCTGCGCGCAGATGCGCGAACTGAAATGGGTGGTGGTGACGATCACCGGAATCCGACCGGCAACGTGTTCGAGTACGGTGCTGATGAGCGCATTGCGCTCGTCGTCGGTGAGCGCAAACTGTTCGGAGAAGTTGGCCAGAATGCAGATGCCGTCGGAGCCGGCGTCGATCATGAAATCGATGCAGCGGCGCTGGCCTTCCAGGTCGATGTCGCCGTGGTCGTCGAAAATGGTCGGTGCGACCGGGAAGACGCCGCGATAGACAGGCGTCGGCGCTGGTTTTTTCTTGCTCATTATTGGTCTCTCTTCAGTTTGATGCGGGCTACGCCTGCTTATGCTCGGGTGCATGCTTTTGCGGCATCAAAACGGAAGCGGTCGACGCTGAAGCTAACGACCTTTCAACAATTGATTGACCTGCTGGAACTCCATCGGCGGGTAGTAATAGAAGCCCTGGAAGAACTGGCATCCGATCGCTTTGAGGAATTTTTCCTGCACCAGCGTTTCGACGCCTTCGGCGACCGTGGTGCAGGAAAGAATCTTCGCCAGCGACACCACCGCACGGATAATCAGCTCGCTCTTCTCGCTGATGCCGATTTGCGCCACAAAAGACTGGTCTATCTTAATACTTTTCGTCGGAAAGCGACTGAGCTTCTGCAAAGAAGAGTAACCGGTTCCAAAATCGTCGATGGTGATGCCGTAACCTTTGGCGTTGAGCGCCTCCAGATGGCTGATCGCCAGATTCTCGTTGCCGACCAGTCCGGTCTCGGTGATTTCGAACTCCAGGTGATCCGGACTGACGCGGTATTTCTGGCACGAGGCATTGACCAGGTCGAGCAGGTCGGCGCGCACGATATCGATGGCGGAGAGGTTGATGGCGACCGGCAGGCAACGACGTCCCGCGTCCAGCGTCTGGCGGATATACGCGCATACCTTGTCGACCACGAAGGCGGTGATGAAATGGATCGCGCCGCTGGTTTCGGCGACCGGGATGAATTCGGCCGGAGAAACATCGCCCAGTGTCGGCGAGCGCCACCGGATCAGCGCTTCGAGGCCGACGATCTCGCCGTCCTGCGTGACCTTGGGTTGATAGACCAGGCGCAGTTCGTTTTCACGCAGCGCCATCACGATGGATTGTTCGATGCTGAGGCGGCGCCGGATCAGCGCGGCGGCTTCGTCGTCGAATACGGTGATGTCCTGGGTGCCGGAACGGCGCGCCGAATCCAGCGCCAGTTTGCCGCGCTGGATCAGTTCGCCACCGCTGGTTTCGCCCGGACGCGAGAATGCCATCGCCATCGACACCTGCACCGGATGACGCTGGCCGCCGACCAGCAATTCCTCCGGCAGGCTGCGGCGGATATGCTCGATCTGCGGGATGGCGTCGCGACTGGCGTGGCTGGTCTCGACCGTAAAGCTGAACACCACGCTGCGCAGGCGCGCAAGCAGACTGCCGTCCGGCAGCAGCCGTTGCAGTGCATCGGCGAAGGCGACGATCAGCGCATCGCCTGCCGCGCTGCCGTGGGCGTCGTTGACGTACTTGATGCTGTCGAGACGAATCACCACCAGCGCCAGCTGGCGGCGCGGCGACATGGCGCGCATATACTCTTCGAGTTGCCGGTGCAGCAGATCGCGGTTGGGCAACTGGGTGAGCTGGTCATGATTGCTGAGGAAGGTTTCGCGCTCCTTGCTGCGGTCGAGCGCTTCTTCGATGCGACGTTGTTGCGAAATATCGCGCAGCAGGACGATGAAATGCTGCTCGGAGGTGGTCGATATATTTTCTATCGCGATAAGGCGCCCGTCCCTGGTGGCGTATTCCTGGCCGCGCTTGAGCGCCAGGATGTCGGCGGCTTTCTCTGCGTCGCCGCGGCATTTGTGCTCGAGCAGTTCGAACAGGTTCGCTTGGCGGCCGCTTTGCGCGGATCTTGCCGGATCGCGGCCGATCAGATTGTCGGCCAGCGTATTGGCTTTGAGGATGCGCGCATGGGTGTCGCACAGCACGATCGCACCGCCGGCGTTTTCAAAGATCTCCTGGTATTGCGCATGGCTGCTCTCGAGCTCGCTGCTGGCCGCACGATGGCGGCGGATTGACGCGTCCAGCGCATGCAGCAAACGAAACACGCCGAGCGGCACGCAGATGTTGAAGAATAAAAACAGCAGCGACTGGATGTAGGCATGTGCATTGGCCAGCGGCGCATCGAGTCCCGGATAGAGCGGCAGCGGCTCATTGCGCAGCAGCAGCATGAACGGGAACACATTGATCGTCATCAGTATCAGCGCCAGCCGCGAACCGAAGAAGATGCGGCCGATCAACGGCGCCGTGTAGACGAACATGATGCCGTACTTGGCGACTTCGGCGTCGTTGATGAAATAGACGATGCAGAACGACGCTGCATAGATCGTCGCGATCAGGATGGCGCTGCCGATCACGGGTCGCCGCACCGACGCCAGCACGCCCAGCAGCAGGGCGATGAAGAAGGCAACCACGACAACGATGATGTAATACGCGCCGACCTTGAATGCATCGATGGCGCTGAGCAGACCGATACCGCATTCCAGCAGCAGGCCGGACACGAGGATGATGCGCAGCGCGCTCTCTTTCCATACCGTGTTTTCCGCCGCACTCAAGGCATTTTCTTTAAGCAGTAGCCACTGGAACATTGTATTTTTCTTTGTGTAGATGTGGTCACGTGGAAACAGGGGCGCACTGGACGCATGCCCCTTGAAGCCTTCAGGCACGAGTTCCTGCTGCGCTTACCTGGGCGAATGGCTGAGGATTGGCATGCCATCGTGATCGCGGGCGGTTGCGGCGCAAGGATATTGCGCGCGTTGCCGGCGTCATCGGTTTGCGTGGTCGGAACCCGGTTCGAAATCCGCCCTGGTTGAAACCTCGTCAGTTACTAACAAAAACTTGCCTAATTTCGATAGTCTCACAAATAATTTCCATTCGGCAATGATATATTGCACGAGACGATACGCTCGTCTCATTATCGGCTCGCATCATTGCGGCCAAAAAGACCTTAACTTTTGATTAAAAATGTCTTTTCATACCGTGTTTTAGGCGATGAGTGTCGATGCCTCGCACAGTGAAGCTGATTGTAGACTCGCATTCCTGACGGGAAGATTACGCCCCAATTCCGCCCCTGACGCAAAAAGCCCGCGACAACGGTCGCGGGCTTTTTCATTTGCCGATACGGAAGCCGTTGCGCCTCTTCCAAGGCTGGGCCGGATCGGTGAACAAGTGAATCTCAGCGCCGACGTCAGCGCCTGAGCTTGAACACGCTGACCACTTGCGTCAGCTTGCCCGCTTGTTCCTGCAGCGACTGTGCGGCGGCGGCGGCTTGTTCCACCAGCGCGGCATTTTGCTGGGTCACTTCATCCATCTGGGTGATGGCGCGATTGACTTCTTCGATGCCGGTGCTCTGTTCAGTGCTGGCTGCGCTGATCTCGCCCACGATGTCGGTCACGCGGCGCACGCTGGCGACCACCTCCGCCATGGTGGCGCCGGCCTGCTCGACCAGCTTGCTGCCGGAACCGACCTTTTCCACCGAATCGTCGATCAGGACCTTGATTTCCTTGGCGGCGGCGGCCGAGCGTTGCGCCAGGCTGCGCACTTCCGAGGCGACCACGGCGAAGCCGCGACCTTGCTCGCCCGCGCGCGCGGCTTCGACGGCGGCGTTCAGCGCCAGGATGTTGGTCTGGAAGGCGATGCCGTCAATCACGCTGATGATGTCGACGATCTTGCGCGACGATTCGTTGATCGAACCCATCGTATCCACCACTTGCCCGACCACCGTGCCGCCCTGTTGCGCGACTTCGGAAGCGGAGACGGCCAGCTGGTTGGCCTGCCGTGCATTGTCGGCATTCTGCTTCACGGTCGAGGTCAGTTCTTCCATCGCCGAGGCGGTCTCTTCCAGCGAGCCGGCCTGTTGTTCGGTGCGGCTCGACAGGTCGAGGTTGCCGCTGGCGATTTCGGTCGATGCGGTGGCGATGGTATCGGTGCCGGTGCGCACTTCGCCGACGATGCGCAACAGGCTGTCGTTCATCATCTTGAGCGAGTGCATAAGCTGACCGGTTTCGTCCTTGCTTTCGGCGCGGATGTCGGTGCCGAGGTCGCCTTCGGCCACGCGCTGGGCGACGTCGACCGCCCTGTTGAGCGGCACCGAGACAATGCGCGCCACCCACACCGCGAGGGTGAAGGCGATCACCACGATGGCGATCAGCAGACCGAGAATCCAGTTGCGCGCTTCGGAGAAGGTATGGTCGGCTTCGGTATTGGAACGTGCGGTGCCGTCGTCGTTGATCTTGACCAGGCCACCCAATTGCTCGACGGCCTGGCGAAACAGCTTGTTCGATTCGCCCTTGAACTGCAGACGCGCTTCATCCTTTTGGTTGGCGCGCGACAACTCCATGATTTTCTTGTTCTCGGCGAGATACTTTTGCATGGTTTGCTGGAACTGCGGATAGAGCACCTTCTCTTCCGGTTCAGAGATCATCTGCTCGTATGACGCCTGGTCCTTGCGGATGATTTCCATGCGCGTCTTCATGGCTTTTTCGGCATCGTCGTAATCTTTTTCGTCGGTCGCCAGGATGTGCTGCAGCTCGGAAATGCGGAAGCGCGCCATCGATGCCTGCAGTTGCAGGCCGAGCTTCACGCTCGGCATCCAGTTGGTCGCGATGTCGGTCGAGGCCCGGTTGACCTGGATCAGCTTGACGATCGAAAACGCACCCAGAGCCGCAGTGAGGATGATGACGGCCAGGAACGACAAGACCAGTTTTTTGGCGATTTTGAGGTTGTAGAACCAGCGCATGTGATTGCCTCGGATGAAAATGGTGAGAATGGCGCGCATCCCAAACGGTGCGCAAAAATGACGTCGTCAATGACGGCATTGTTCCATGATGGTACGCACGCGCGCGCCCTCACCATCGCTGAAGAAGGCGGTTGTTTACCATTCATTTTTGCGGGAAGCCTCGCTGCAAGCGCCGTGGTTGCTGGCTTGCAAGGTGATCAGGAATAGGTGGTCAGGAGCGGCGGCGCGATATTTTCACACGGCAATGCGGTCGGATGATGACGTCATGACAAGGGGCCGGAGACTTGCTTCGTCAGACGCCGTAGATGCGGAAGAAGGCCTCCAGTGCGCGCTCGACGGACTCCTTGATCTTGGCCGGCGGCATGGAGGTGATCACGCCGAGGATGCGCCCTTCGGCCCATTCCGCTTCGACCAGCACGCGAAACTGGATCGCTGTCAGCCACGGGTCAGCTTCGCGCAGCTCGCCGCTCTCCATGTGCCGTTTCATGAACTCGGAAATCACCAGCCAGCCGCGCTTGGGTCCGTTTTCGTAATACATGCAGCCGAGGTCGGAACGCTCGGCGTTGTAATACAGCAGACGACGCACCGCGATCACTTCCGGCGACAAGACCAGGTGCAGGTATTTATTGGCGAACAGGCGCAGCGTGTCGCGCATGTCGGCGCTGCCGTCGTCCTGGATCAGGATGGCGAACAGCGATTCGAACTGCATGCCGGCCTGCTGTTTCATGACCTGTAAAAATATCTCTTCCTTGGAGGAGAAATAGTTGTACAGCGTCGCCTTCGAGCCGCCCAGGCGCGCCGAAATTTCCGCCATGGAAGCGCGATCGAATCCGATCTCGTTAAAAATTTCCGCCGCGACATCGATGATCGATTGCCGCCGCTCTTCACTCTTCTTGCGCATGTAATTTCTTTGCCATTGCGGCGAAACCCACGTTTGCATGGGCGCGCCTGGTTTTCCCCGGGGCTGTTGCTTTTTTGCGCGCTTGCAGCATTTGCGCCGCATTGTGCCGCATTCCGCGCGTCATTTTCCCCTAGTTTTGCTTGACGCTCTTTAAAAGTCAATACTATACTGAACTGTACAGTTTACTTAAGAGTGGATTTCGATCATGCAAGTTCCATCTGTTTCAGGGGATCAAGACGCATCCCGAACTCGGCTGCCCTGCCTGCCCCGCCTTGCGACACTGTCGGCGCTGGCCGTCGCGGCACTGACGCTGGCCGGCTGTGCGCAGTTTTCCGATCTCGGCCCGCGCGCCGAACCCAAGGCCATCGACGCCTATCAATCTTCGCAATCGCTGAATGCAACGGGGCCGGTAGCCTGGCCCGACGACAACTGGTGGACCGCCTACGGCGACAAACAACTCAATACGTTGATGGCTGAAGCGCTGCGCGGCGCACCATCAATGGCGGTGGCGCGCGCGCGCTTGCTGAAAGCCGAAGGCGTGGCGCAGCAACAGGGCGCGGCCTTGTTGCCGCAAGTCACCGGCAATGCCTCGCTGGATCACATGAAGCAGAGCTACAACAACGGCGTGCCGGCCGACTTCGTGCCGCGCGGCTATAACAATGAAGCGCGCGTCACGCTCGACTTCAGCTACGAAATCGATTTCTGGGGCAAGAATCGCGCCGCGCTGGCGGCGGCCACTTCCGAACTCGAAGCGGCGCGCGCCGACGCTGCGCAGGCGCGCATCGCGCTGGCCACCTCGATCGCTGCCGGCTACGCCGAACTGGAGCGCCTGTTCAGCCAGCGCGATACGTCGCAAGCTGCATTGCAAGTGCGCCAGGAAACCGAAAACCTGTTCGTGCAGCGCCGCCTCAACGGCCTCGAAACCGAAGGCAGCGTCAAGCAAGTGGTGGCGCGCCGCGCGATGGCCGAGGCCGACCTGCTGGCAGTCGACGAATCGATCGCCCTGCAACGCAACAAGCTGGCCGCGCTGGCCGGCGCCGGTCCGGATCGCGGCCTGCAACTGGCGCGCCCGGCGATCGACATGTCGAAGCCGTTCAACCTGCCACAGGAGTTGCCGGCCAACCTGCTGGGCCGCCGTCCCGACATCGTCGCTGCACGCCTGCGCGCCGAAGCCGCCGCCAAGCAGATCAAGGTGGCGCGTGCGCAGTTCTATCCGAACGTCAACCTGAGCGCCTACTTCGGTTTCCAATCGCTGGGCACCAATCTGCTGACGCAGTCGGGCTCCAGCATCGGCAGTGTCGGACCGGCGATTTCGCTGCCGATCTTCGAAGGCGGACGCCTGCGCGGCCAGTTCCGTTCGGCCAGCGCCAGCTATGACGAAGCCGTCGCCAACTACGACAGCGCCGTCACGCAAGCCTTGCAGGATGTGGCCGACGTCGCCGTCAGCGAACGCGCCCTGAGCGGCCGCCTGGACCGCACCGAAGCCGCCGCAGACGCCGCCCGGGATGCCTACCGCATCGTGCGCAACCGCTACGAAGGCGGCCTCACCAACTACCTCGACGTGCTCAATGCGCAAGACACGCTGCTGACCAATCTGCGCGAGTTGTCGACCTTGCGCTCGCGCCTGTTCGCGCTCGACGTGTCGATGGTGCGCGCGCTCGGCGGCGGGTACCAACATCCCAGCTGACGTGAGGCGCCACGTTGCGCCGCACCTCAACCGACTCCATACAGACCACTATATTCAAGAAGGAAAACGCCATGTCGCACAGTGATTCCCAAGCCATTCAGACGATTGCCACCACCGACAACGGCCTTGGCAACGCGTCCGGCAAGCGCAAGAAGCTGTTCACCATTTTCGCCGGCGCGGTCGCCGTGGTCGCCATCGGTTACGGCACCTACTGGTACTTCATCGGTTCGCGTTACGTGACCACCGACAACGCCTACACCGCCGTGGAAATCTCGCAGGTCACGCCGGCCGTCAACGGCATCGTCTCTGAAGTCAAGGTGGTCGATACGCAATACGTGCACCAGGGCGACGTGCTGGTCGTGATCGACAGCCGCGACGCGACGCTGGCGCTGGCACAGGCCGAAGCCGACCTGGGCCGTGCCGAACGCCGCGTGCAAAGCTACTTCGCCAACGACACCGGTTTCGTTGCGCAGGTGCAGGCGCGTGAAGCCGAACAAAAGCGTTCCGCCGCGCAATTGCTGTCGGCGCAGGCCGACCTGCAACGCGCCGAACTCGATCTGCGTCGCCGCGAAGCGCTGGAAAAATCCGGCTCGGTCTCGGGTGAAGAACTGACCAATGCGCGCACCACCGTACTGACCATGCAGGCCAACCTGAAGGCCGCCGAAGCCGGCAAGGTCCAGGCCGACGCCAACCGCAACGCTACCGTCGGTGCGCAAAAAGCCAGCACCGTACTGACCGCCAACACCACCGTCGACACCAATCCGGAGGTCACGCTGGCGCGCGCGAAGCGCGACCAGGCCAAGCTGGATCTCGAGCGCACCGTGTTGCGTGCGCCGGTGGAAGGCGTGATCGCCCGCCGCCAGGTGCAGGTCGGCCAACGCGTCCAGGCAGGCACTGCGTTGCTGTCGGTCGTGCCGACCCGCTCCATGCACGTCGACGCCAATTTCAAGGAAGGCCAGCTGTCGCAAGTGCATCTGGGCCAGCCGGTGACGATGAAGGCAGACATCTACGGCAGCGCGATCGAGTACCACGGCACCGTGGTCGGCGTGGCCGGCGGCACCGGCTCCGCATTCGCGGTCATTCCGGCGCAGAACGCCACCGGCAACTGGATCAAGGTGGTGCAACGGCTGCCGGTGCGCATCTCGATCGACCGCAAGGAACTGGCCGAGAAGCCGCTGAGCGTGGGCTTGTCGATGGATGTCTCTATCGACACGCGCGGCAAGAGCGGCAGTGGCACCGAAAACACGGCGATGAACTCCTCCGCTGCAAAGTCCCCGACTCTGTAATCAGGCGGCAACCATGTCATCCCATTTTTCCGATGCATCATTGAAGCCGCTCGAGGGCGCGCAACTGATCGGCGCCGGCCTGCTGCTGGCCGCCGCCAATTTCATCGCGGTGCTCGACACCACCATCGCCAACGTGTCCGTGTCGACCATCTCGGGCGCGCTCGGCGCGTCGTCGAGCCAGGGCACCTACGTCATCACCTCGTATGCGGTGGCCGAGGCAATCACAGTGCCGCTGACCGGCTGGCTGGCCAACCGCTTCGGTACAGTGCGCGTGTTCATCACCTCGATGATCCTGTTCGGCGTATTCTCGGCGCTGTGCGGCATGGCCAATTCGCTGGGCATGCTGATCGCGTTCCGCGTGCTGCAAGGCCTGGCCGGCGGTCCGCTGATGCCTTTGTCGCAAACTCTTTTACTGCGCATTTTCCCCAAGGAGAAAGCGGCGGCGGCGGTCGGCCTGTGGGCCATGACCACGCTGATTGCGCCGATCGCCGGCCCGATCCTCGGCGGCGTGCTGTGCGACCAGTACAGCTGGCCCTACATCTTCTTCATCAACGTGCCGGTGGCGCTGCTGTGCGGCTACATGGGGTGGAAGATGCTCAAGCGCTACGAGTCGCCGCTGCTGAAACTGCCGATCGACAAGGTCGGCCTGATCCTTATGGTGATCTGGGTGGCGGCGCTGCAGTTCATGCTCGACGAAGGCAAAGAGAAAGACTGGTTCGCCTCCACCGAGATCGTGGTGCTGGCGCTGATCGCGGTGGCCGGTTTCATCGCCTTCCTGATCTGGGAGTTGACCGAACGCAACCCGATTGTCGACCTGCGCGTGTTCCGCCATCGCGGCTATACCGCCAGCGTCACCACGATCTGTTTGGCGTTCGGCGCGTTCTTCGGCGCCACCGTGCTGACGCCGTTGTGGCTGCAGGGCTACATGGGCTACACCGCCACGCACTCGGGCGAGACCACCGCGCTGACAGGCATCCTGGCGGTGCTGACGGCGCCGTTCGTGGCCAAGCTGTCGACCAAGGTCGATCCGCGCAAGCTGGTGTTCATCGGCGTGATGTGGCTCGGTGCGGTGACGTTGTTCCGCAGCTTCAACACCACCGACATGAGCAACTTCCAGATCGGCTGGCCGCTGCTGATGCTGGGCATCGGGCTGCCGCTGTTCTTCGTGCCGCTGACCGGCCTGGCGCTGAGCAGCGTGGAAGAATCGGAGACTGCCTCGGCGGCCGGCCTGATGAGTTTCTGCCGCACCATGTCGGGTGCGATCGCCACTTCGCTGGTCAACACCAGTTGGGAAAACAAGTCGATCTACTACCATGCGGAGCTGGCCGGCATGGTCGATCAGTTCGGCGACGTCAGCAACACGCTGACGCAGGCCGGCATGTCGCTCGACCAGGCGCGCGCCAACATGGAGCAGATGCTGCAGTCGCAGAGCATCATGCTGTCGACCAATCACATCTTCATGATGGCGGCGATCTCGTTCGGCCTGGCGGCCGCGGCGGTGTGGTTTGCGCCGAAGCCGACGCGGGTGGCGGATACTTCTGCGGCGCATTGACGACGGTATTGCCGTCGCATGAAAAACGGGGCCTCGGCCCCGTTTTTTTGCATCGCTATTTCTCTTTCAGCTATTTTTGCGCGACCTGCGCATCCGGCCAATCGCCACCCAAGGCCTTGATCAGGAATACCGACGTCAGCATGCGCTGCCCGAGCAACTGTGCCGCCTGGCGTTCGCTGTTGAGCAGCGACTGCTGCGCCGAGATCACGTCGAGGTAAGTCGACACACCGCCTTCATAGCGGCTGTTCGCCAGGTCGAGTACGCGCCGTGCGCTGACGATAGCCGCCTGCGCTTGCGTGTAGGCGCGGTCGAGTGCGGCAACGCCGGTGATGCCGTCTTCCACTTCCTGCATCGCGGTCAGCACCACGCGCCGGTAAGAGGCCACCGATGCTGCATAGCCGCCCGTGGCGAAGTCGACGTTGGCGCTGACGCGGCCGCCGTCGAAAATCGTCTGCGCCAGCGACACGCCGAGCGACCACACCACGCTGGGCGCGTTGAACAAGGTGTCGATGTTGCGGCTGTCGACGCCGTACGACGGCGCCAGCATGATGCTCGGATAAAACGCCGCCTTGGCCACGCCGATCTGCGCATTGGCGGCAGCCATCGCGCGTTCCGCCGAAGCGATGTCGGGACGGCGCTCCAGCAGGTCCGACGGGACGCCCAGCGGCACCGCCGGCGGCGTCATCGGCACCAGTTCCGGCGCCAGCGCAAACAGCGGCGCCGGCGTGCCGACCAGGGTGGCGATCGCGTGTTCGAATTGCGCGCGCGATTTGCGCAGCACATCGACCTGGGTCAACGTCGTGTCGAGCAGCGCCTGCTGCTGGGCGACGTCGAGGCCGGAAGTCGCGCCCAAATCATGGCGCGAAGTCGCCAGTTCCAGCGCCTTGCGTTGCAGCGCGATCGAGCGCGACAGCACGTCGAGTTCGACGTCCAGTTCGCGCAGGTTGAAATAGTTGCCGGCCAGGTCGGCGCTCAGCAGCAGCCGCGTATTCTCGAAATCGGCGGCCGATTGTTGCGACGACGCGCGCGCGCCTTCGACGTTGCGCTGTACGCGACCGGCCAGGTCGACTTCATAGTTGACGTTCAGGCCCAGCGCGAAATCGTTCTGTACCGTGGCGAAGTTGGGCGAGTTGTAATTGGTCAACGGACGATTGCCGGCAATGCGCAGCCGCGACGTGCGCGTGCTGACGCCAACCTGCGGGTACATGCCGGCCGAGGCGGCGTTGGCCGAGGCGCGCGCTTGCGTCAGGCGGGCGGCGGCGATGGCGAGGGTCTGGTTGCCGTCGATCGCCTGCTGTTGCAAGGCGTTCAACCTGGCGTCGCCGAAGCGCTCCCACCACGGCCCCTTGGCTTGTTCATCCGCCGGCGTGCCTTGCCGCCACGGCGCGTCGAGCTGCCAGGTCACCGGCATGTCGACGTCGGGCTTGCGGTAGTCGGGACCGACGGCGCAACCGGCCAGCGTCGCCGCTGCGGCAACTGCGATAACAAGGGAGCGCAACATCACGACCTGGCCTTTTCTGCAGCGGGCTTGTTGTCTTTATCCTTCGGTGCAGCGGTCTCGGCAGCGACCGAGACTTCATCGCCTTCGGCCACGGAGTCCGGCGGATTGAGGATCAGGCGCTCGTCGCCATTGATGCCTTCCAGCACTTCGACGGTCTGGCCGAAGTTGCGGCCCAGTTGCACGCGCTTGAGACGGATCTTGTTGCCGGCGTCGACCACCGCCACCATCGTACCGTCACGGCGGAACAGCAAGACGTCGGTGGACACCACCAGCGCGCCGCTCGGCTTGAGCGGCAAGGCCACCTGCACGAATGCGCCGGGCATCAGCGCGCCGTCGGGGTTCGGCAAAGATACTTCTACCTGCATGGTGCGCGTGGTGGTGTCGATCGAGGCGGCGGTGCGCGCCACCTTGCCGTCGAACTTCTGGCCGCGCAATTCAGTTTGCGTGACGACCACTTTCTGGCCCTGCTTGACCAGGTTGGAATACGACTGCGGCACGTTGATGTACACGCGCAACGGATCGGTCTGCGACAACAGGAACAACGCGCGCGCCGCACCGCCGCCCGCGCCCGGATCGACCAGGTCGCCGACGTCGACGTTGCGGCGCGTGATCACGCCGGAAAACGGTGCGACGATGCGCTTGAAGCCTTCCACCTGGCGCAGGCGCTCGACGTTGGCATCGGCCGCCGCCAGGTTGGAGCGCGCCTGCGAATAAGCACTGCGGCGTTCATCGAGCTCCTGTTGCGAGACCGCATCCTTCTTGCGCAGCGCCTCCCAGCGGTCCACGGTGCTCTTGGCCAGTTCGAGACTGGAAGCGGCCTGCTGGCGCGCGGCCACGGCCTGCGACAGTTGCTGGTCGATTTCCGGCGTGTCGAGTTCAGCCAGCAGCTCGCCCTTTTCGACGCGGGCGCCGATGTCCTTGTGCCAGCGTTTCAGGTAGCCGCCGGCGCGTGCCGAGATCGGCGACTGCACATAGCCCTGCAACGTGCCGGGCAGCGACAGCGTCTGTGTCGCGTCACTGCTTTTCGCGATGGCGGTCTTGACGTATTGCTTGGCGCGCTCGGCGGTGCCGGCTTCCAGTTCGCGTGCGTTGAACACGCGGCTGATCACGGTGCGCGCAGCGCCGACGGCCAGCAGCACCAGCACGACGATGACGATGATGCGGGTGCGGCGCACGATCTGCTGGCGCTTCAACAGCTCTCCAGCCTCGCCCGGGTCGAGGGGATGGATGCCGAGTTGGGAATGACGTTCTTGCGACATTGCTTCAAATCTCCTGTTGCGGCTGCTGAGGCTGAGGCGGCTGGTCGGCCGGTCCATGCCCGTGTTGCCGGCGCGCTTCTTGGCGGCGCGCCAGTCGTTGGTGAACGCCCGCGAAAACCACGGGAACGAAGAATAAAGTAGAGACGGTGGCGAAGATCAGGCCGCCGATCACGGCGCGTCCGAGCGGCGCATTCTGTTCCGCACCTTCGCCCAGGCCGAGCGCCATCGGAATCATGCCGATGATCATCGCCAGCGCCGTCATCAGCACCGGACGGATACGCGTGGCGCCGGACTCCAGCGCGGCGGCCAGCGGCGTGGCGCCCTCTTCGCGGCGCTGGCGTGCGAACGAGACGATCAGAATACTGTTGGCGGTCGCCACCCCCATGGTCATGATGGCCCCGGTCAGCGCCGGCACCGACAAGGTGGTGCCGGTGATGAACAGCATCCAGGCAATGCCGGCCAACGCAGCGGGCAAGGCGGCGATGATGATCGCCGCATCGATCCACGACTGGAAGTTGACCACCACCAGCAGATACACCAGCACGATTGCCATCGCCAGGCCGACGCCCAGGCCGATGAACGACGATTGCATGGTTTGCACCTGGCCACGCACGACGATCTGGCTGCCGCGCGGCAGCTTGGGGCGCATTTCCGCAACCAGCTTCTCGACCTTGCCGGCGACGCTCGCCAGGTCGGTGCCCTGCACGCTGACGTAGACGTCGATGGCCGGCAGGATGTTGTAGCGCGAGGAAATCGCCTGCTGACGGGCCGGCTTCACTTCCACCAGGTTGCCCAGCAATTGCGTGTTGGTCGGTGCGCCGGTCGCGTTGGCGGCTCCGCCTGCGCCTGCGCCGACCGGGATGTTGAGCAGCGCATCGAGTGAATCGACGCGGTATTGCGGCGACTGCACGGCGACGTTATAGACCACGCCGTTCTGCGGATTAAGCCAGAAGGCCGGGGTCGTCTGCGAACTGCCGGACAGCGCGATCAGCACGTTCTGGCCGACGTTGGCGGCGGACAAGCCGAACTGTTGCAGGCGCGTGCGATCCATCTGCATGTCCAACGCCGGACCGTCGAGGCGCTGATGCACATGGGCGTCGACCGCACCCGGGATCTGGCGGATCTGCTTGGTCAGCTGTGCGGCAAGTTCGGCGTTCTGCTGCAGGTTGGGACCCGTGAACTGGACGTCGATCGCGGCGGGCAGACCGAAGTTCAGGATCTGCGTGACGATGTCGGCCGGCTGGAAGAAGAACTCGATGCCGGGGAAGCGCTTGGGCAATTCGGCGCGCAGCATGCTGACCAGTTGCTCGGTGGGGCGATGGCCCTCGTGCAGCGACATCAGGATTTCACCGTCCAGCGTACCGATGGTGCCAGCGTTGCTGTAGGAGAGATTGATGCCGCTGTTGGGAACGCCAATGTTGTCGAGGATGGTTTCCAGCTCGTGGGCCGGAATCATTTCGCGAATGACCGACTCAACCTGGTCGGCGGCGCGTGCGGTTTCCTCGATGCGGGTGCCGGTCGGCATGCGCATGTGCAGGCGGATCTGGCCGCCGTCGACATTGGGGAAGAAGTCTCGGCCGAGGAAGGGATACAACAGGCAGGACAACACGCAGAAACCGAGGAAGGCCAACGCGAAGCGACGGCGGTGCGACAGCAGCGACGACAGCACCAGCGTATAGGCGCGGCGCACGTGTTCGAAGCGGCTGTCGAAGCCGCGGTACAAACGCTGCAGCAAGCTCGGCTTGGCGCTACTGTTTCCACCCTCCGCTCCATGGACGCCGCCCATCAGCAGCATCACCAGCGTCGGCACCAGCGTGCGCGAAAGGATGTAGGACGCCGCCATCGCGAACACCACCGCTTCGGCCAGCGGCACGAACAGGAAGCGCGCCACGCCGGACAGGAAGAACATCGGCACGAACACGATACAAATGCACACGGTCGAGACGAAGGCCGGCACGCCGATTTCGCCGGCGCCGACGATGATCGCATCATGCAGCGGCTTGCCCATGTGCATGTGGCGCTCGATGTTTTCAATCGTCACGATGGCCTGGTCGACCAGGATGCCGACCGAGAGCGCGAGTCCCCCCAGCGTCATCAGGTTGAGCGTCTCGCCGAGCATGTAGAGGATCAGGATCGAGGCCAGGATGGACAGCGGGATCGTCAGCGCGATGATCAGCGTGCTGCGCCAGTTGCCGAGGAACAGCAGCACCATCGCTGCGGTCAGGCCGGCGGCGATGAGCGCTTCGGCGACCACGCCTTTGACCGCTGCTTTCACGAACAGCGACTGGTCGAACAGCGGCGTGATCTTGACGTCGGCCGGCATGGTCTGCTGCGCTTGCGGCAGCAGCGCGCGCAGGTTGTTGACGATGTCCAGCGTGGAGGCGCCGCCGTTCTTCAGCACCGACAGCAAGACGCCGCGCACGCCGTCCTGGCGCACCACGTTGGTCTGTGGCGAGAAACCGTCGCGCACATAGGCGACGTCGCGCAGGTAAGTGGTGGCGCCGTTGCTGGTGCGTACCGGCAAGTCGTTGAGGCCGGCCACGGCTTCCGGCGAACCGTTCATCTTGACGGTGTATTCGGTGGCGCCGAACTTGGCGGTGCCGGACGGCAGGATCAGGTTTTGCGTGTTGACGGCATTGACTACGTCGACCGGCGACAAGCCGCGCGCCTGCAACGCCTGGGTGTCCAGATCGACCGAGATCAGGCGAGTCTTGCCGCCATAAGGGAACGGCACGGCGACGCCGGGAATCGTGATCAGTTGCGGACGCAGCGTATTGATGGCGGCGTCGAACAGCGATTGCTCCGGCAGCGTCGGGCTCGACAGCGCCAGTTGCATGACCGGAATGCTGGAAGCGGAATACTTGATCACCAGCGGCGGCGTGATGCCGGGCGGCAGCTGGCGCAGTTGCGACTGCACCGAGGCGACGGTCTGGGCGATGGCGTTCTGGATGTTGGCGGTCGGCTGGAAGAACACCTTGATCACGGCCACGCCGGCCAGGGATTGCGATTCGATGTGTTCGATGTCGCTGACCACGGTGGTCAGCCCGCGCTCATTCTGGGAGGCGATGCGCTGGCCCATTTCCTGGGCGGACAGGCCGTTGTAGTTCCAGATGATGCTGATGACCGGGATATTGATTTCCGGGAAAATGTCCGTCGCCATTTTCATGAGGACGAGCGGCGTCGACAGCACGATCAGCATCGCCATCACAATAAAGGTGTAAGGGCGACGCAGCGCCAACTCGACCATTGACATGTACTTTGGTTCCCTGAAATAAGACTTTTATTATACTCAGAATAATTTGCCTGAAAGCTACTACTCTTGGGCTATCCAGCCCTTTTCTGCTTATTTACCACGCTTCTGCAGCTAACTGGCAAAAGCCTTACCATGACATCCCGTCCTGCGAGAACCCGATGGAAGCCCTGCGCACCCGCATCGAAGCCAGCGTCATCAACATCAGCCGTCCGCCCGGCAGTCCGGACTTCCGGCTGCCCAAGGGCGATCCCGGCCTGTTCGGCCCGGACTCGGCCTGCTGGCTGGTGCACAGCGACTTCACCTCCATGCTGATCGGCGGGGTCAGCGCCCTGTTATTGCAGATGCTGCATCCGCTGCCGCTGGCGGGCGTGTGGGATCATTCCACATTTCAGCAAGACATGCTTGGCCGTCTACGCGGTACCGCGCAGTTTATCGCGGGCACGACGTTCGGCAGCAGCGCCGACGCCGCCCGCCTGATCGAACGCGTGCGCCGGATCCACGCCGGTGTACGCGGTGTCGCGGCCGACGGTCGCGCCTATGCCGCCGACGATCCGGCGCTGTTGACGTGGGTGCACGCGGCGGAGGTGTGGTGCTTTCTGCGCGCGTACGTGCGTTATCGCAATCCCGGCTTCAGCCCGGCGATGCAGGACCGCTATCTCGATGAAATTGCGCTGGTGGCGGAGAAGCTCGGCGCCATTGACGTGCCGCGCAACCTGACACACCTGGAGAGCTATATCGACGGCATGCGTCCGCAGTTGCGCTGCGAAGAACGCACGCTCAAGACGGTGGAGCTGGTGTTGAACGCGCCGGCGCCGAATGCGCTGGCGTTGCCGTTTACGCGCCTGATGACGCGCGCCGGCGCGGACTTGCTGCCCGACTGGGCCAAGCAGCAACTGGGGATGACGCCGCTGCGGCCGCTGCAACAGGCGCTGCTGCTACGTGCAGTCGGCGTGGTGGCCAAACCGGTGCGCTGGGCGGTGCGTCAGAGCTCCGCCCAGCTGGCGCGTGAGCGCATGGCCGGCTGACCCCAGTTAACGAATCGACTTAGTGGGCGTCAGCTGACGGCGCCTTCGGCGGCGCCACTTTGTGCATCAACGGAATCAGCACGATCGCCACCAGGAAACACACCATCACCGCCAGGAACGCATCGGCGAAGGTCTGCGTCTGTGCTTCACGCATGGTCAGCTTCCACAATTGCTGCAGGGCGCCGGTCGGTGCGCTGCCGCCGTCGAGGCCCCACGCCAGCATGTTGGCGCCGGTGTTCTGCAACAGGTTGTTCATCGATTCATTGGCGCTGTTGAGATGCTCCGCCAGGCGCAAGAAATGCAGGTTGGTGCGATCGTTGAGGATGGTGCCGCATACCGCAATGCCGATCGCACCGCCCAGATTGCGCATGAGGTTGAACAAACCCGATGCCTGCTTCAGCCGCTCGGGCTTGAGCGCACCCAATGTCAGGGTCACCACCGGCGCCACCGCAAATTGCTGCGCGAAGCCGCGCAAGGCTTGCGGCAACAACAGCTCGCGCCAGCCCCAGTCGTGCGTGATCGGCGTGAAGTTCCACATGCTCAGCGCGAAGCAGGCCATGCCGAACATCATCAGCCAGCGCAGATCGACACGCCGTCCCAGATAGGTATAGAACGGAATCGCACAGATCTGGAATAAACCGGTGGCAAAGATCGCCAGGCCGATATCGAGCGCACTGAAGCCGCGCACATGCGCCAAGAACACCGGCGTAAGATAGACCGTGGCGAAGATGCCGATGCCGGTGACGAAGGAGAAGAAACAGCCGAGCGCAAAGTTGCGATCCTTGAGCGCGCGCAGGTCGACCACCGGGTTCTCGTACGCCAGGCTGCGCCAGATGAAGCCGATGCCGGCAACGATGGCAATCCACACGGTGGTTCGGATGATGTCGTCACCCAGCCAGCCCAGCCGCGGTCCTTCTTCCAATGAATATTCCAGACAACCGAGACTGGCCGCCAGCAGGATCATGCCGAGATAGTCGGCGCCCTTGAGCAGCGACAGGTTCGGCTTGTCAATGCGCACCAGCATCGGCACCACCACCGCGACGAAAATCCCCGGCACCAGGTTGATGAAGAACAGCCAATGCCACGAGTAATTGCTGGTGATCCAGCCGCCCACGGTGGGGCCCAACGTCGGTGCCAATGAAGACAATGCGCCAACGGTAGCCGCAGCAATCACGCGCTGATGCCCCGAGAAGTAAAAGAACGCCGAGGTGAACACCATCGGGATCATCGAGCCGCCGAGGAAGCCTTGCAGCGCGCGGAAGAAGATCATGCTGTTGATATCCCACGCAAAGCCGCACAGCATGCTGGCGATGGTGAAACCGACCGCCGACGCGCTGAACAGCCAGCGCGTCGACATCACCCGCGCCAGCCATCCGGACAGTGGAATAACGATGATCTCGGCGATCAGGTAGCTGGTCTGCACCCATGCGGTTTCATCGGCGCCTGCCGACAAGCCGCCGCCGATATCGGCCAGCGAGGCCGAGACGATCTGGATGTCGATCAGGGCGATGAACATGCCGACGCACATGGTGGCGAAGGCGAGGATCTTGGCCTTTTGCGTGAGTTCGGCGGGCGATGCCAAGGCCCCCGCGGCAGCAGCGCTCATGCTCAGCTCCGGTTGCCGTTGGAGTTCGCTGTGCGTTCATCCACTTCCGCCGTCACCGACAAGCCGGGACGCAGCTTGCCGAGACGTGCAGCGTCACCGTCAAGCAGGATGCGTACAGGCACGCGCTGGACGATCTTGGTGAAATTGCCGGTGGCGTTTTCCGCCGGCAGGATGCTGAACTGCGCGCCGGTTGCCGGCGCGATGCTGGCGACGTGGCCCTGGAAGGTTTCTCCGGGCAAGACGTCGGCCTTGATCTTCACTGTCATGCCGGCCCGGAAATGGGCAATCTGGCTTTCCTTGAAGTTGGCGTCGACCCACAATCCTTCCGCCGGCACCACCGACAACAACTGCGCGCCGGTGGCGGCATAGGCGCCGGTGCGCGCACGACGGTTGCCGACCACGCCGTCGACCGGCGCGCGCAATTCGGTATAGCCGACATTCAGCTGGGCGAGATTACGTTCGGCGAGTGCTTGCTGCATGGCCGCCTGAACCCTCTGCTTTTGCGTGGCGAGCACGTCGAGCTGGCGTTGCGCGGCGACCAGGCCGGCTTGCGCCTTCTGGCCGTTGGCCTGCGCCTGCTTGTAGTCGGCGTCGGCTTTCTGGAAGCTCTGCACCGAGACCGCCGCCCTGGACGACAGACTTTGATAGCGGGTCTGGTCGTCGCGGGTGCGGGTGAGGTCGGCGTTGCTGGCGGCGACGCCGGCCTTGCCCTGTTCGATCACGGCTTCCTGCAGGCGGCGTTCGGCGTCGATGTTGGCCAATGCGGCTTGCTGCGCTTGCACGGCAGCGTCCAGTTTGTCCAGCACGGCGACGTAGTCGCGATCGTCGATCTTGACCAGCAAGTCGCCGGCCTTGACGCGCTGGTTGTCGGCGACCAGCACCTTGACGATATTGCCCGGCACCTTCGGCGCGATCACGGTGATGTCGCCGCCGACGTAGGCGTCATCGGTGTGCTCCCAATAGCGGCCTTCCGCAAACCAGTAAATCAGATAAGCGGCTACGGCCAGCAGGACCAGCGCCAGCACGGCGAATTTGATGAATCTCTTTTTGCCCTTCGGCGCTGCGCCATTGGCTTCGTTGCCGCCGGCTGCCGCATTTGCTTGCGTTGTCATCTGATATCCCTGCCCTTCTCTAGTGTCTGTCTTGCGCCCGATGGATGTCGCCTCACGGCATTTTTTGCTGCAAAAAAATTTCGAAACTGCTAGTTGCTTTCATTTTGATAGTTAGATTAAACTAGACACTATCATTTTGCAAGTAACTTTTTAAAACACGACATCCGACACTTGTTTAGGGGAAGCGACATGGGCAACAGCAGACATATAGTCATCACCGCACTGCGCACGACACGCCTGACGGCGGCAGCGCTGGCGACGGGGCTCTTCCTGGCGGCCTGCGCCAGCGGGCCGGATTACCAGGCGCCGTCGGTGACGACCGGTGCCTTCCACAACGCGTCGTTGCTGGAGCAACGCACTGCATCGTCCGCAGCTGCAGCAACTACAGCAGCAATGCCGCAACTCGAACAATGGTGGGCCGGCTTCAACGATCCGGTATTGAGCAGCATCGTGCAGCGCGCGATCGAACAGAACCTCGACCTGGCGGCCTCGCTGGCGCGCGTGGAGCAGGCGCAGGCGGTGGCGCGCCACGCCAGCGCCGACCGGCTGCCGCAAGTCGGCCTGGATACGCAAGCGGGACGCCAGCGCCAGTCGCTCAACAGTCCGCTGGGCAAGATCGCGTCCAGCTTCCCCGGCTATCAGCGCACCCAGACCTTGTATGACGTCGGCGTCGGCGCCAGCTGGGAAACCGACCTGGCCGGCTCGCTCAAGCGCGGCGCCGAAGCGGCCGATGCCGAGCGCGACGCCGCCGAGGCGGACCACTTAGGCGTGCGCATATCGATCGCGGCCGAAGCGGCGGATGCCTACTTCCGCATCCGCAGCGCGCAGTCGCGCATCCGCATTGCCGAAGATCAGGTGCAGACCAGCGACAAGTTGCTGGGGCTGGTGAAGTTGCGTTTGCGCGACGGTTTGTCCAACCAGCGCGAAGATGCCCTGGCGCAGGCGCAGTTGTCGCAGGCGCGTGCCGGCATCCCACCGTTGCGCACCGAACTCGAACGCCAGCTCAATCGTCTCGATGTATTGATGGGCGCGGTGCCTGGCACCTATGCGCGCGAACTGGATGCCGGCGCGGACAACGCTATTGCGGTGCCGGCCATCAGCGTTGCCGATGGCAGCGCGGGATTGCTGCGCCGACGTCCTGATGTGTTGGCGGCCGAACGCAAGCTGGCGGCATCGAATGCGCGCATCGGCATGGCCATGGCCGAGTACTACCCGAAGCTGTCGCTGTCGGCCCTGCTCGGTTTTGAAAGCCTGGGTGCGACCGGCCTGTTGGGCGCCGACAGCTTCCAGCCGCAGGCGGCGCTGGGGTTGCGCTGGCGCCTGTTCGACTTCGGCCGCATCGACGCCGAGGTCACGCGCGCCAAAGGCGTCAACCGGGAAGCCCTGGCGCGCTATCGCCAGTCCATCCTGCGCGCCACCGAAGACGTCGAGAACGCCATCGTGACGCTGGTGCAGCTGGAGAAGCAAAGCGCCGAGCTGGCCGATGAAGTGGCGGCGCGGCAACGGGCGCGCAGCGCGGCGCAGGATGCGTATCAGGGCGGCGTGCTGAGTCTTACGGAAGTGCTGGAGGAAGACCGCCTGCTGCTGCATGCGCGCGACCAGCTGGCGCAGGTGCGCGCCGACGATGCGCGTGCGGCGGTGTCGACCTTCCGCTCACTGGGCGGAGGATGGTAGAAAAAATGCCTGCGCCTTCCGAGGAGGCGCAGGCATTTCGCCACGGCGGAAGGTCAGGCCGGCTGGTTCAGCAGGCGCGCTTCGTAGGTCTTGAGATGGGTGTAGACGACTTGCAGCAGATCGGTTTTGACTTTCGCTTCACGGCCGCGGCGCAGCAGGTCGCCAATGATGTGGTCGGCTTCGATGCGCGCGCCGTGGCCGATGTCGCGAAACATGGACGCGGTCAATGTCGAGCCGGCTTCGGTCAGCATCTTGCGCGTGCGTTCGAAGAACGGTCCGCCCGGCGCATGGCCGTTGGCGGCGGCAATGCCGCTGGCTTCATCGAGCAGGCCGCTGACGAATTCCAAACCGCCGCTGGCTCGCATGATGTCGCCGATGTTGGAACGCATCAGGCTGGTGCTGCCGGCCAGCGACGCCAGCATGATCCATTTTTCCCACATCGATTGCAGGATCGTTGCGCTGACGTTGACGTCGAAACCGGCCCCGGTGAGTTGCTGTTGGATCGCCTGCACGCGCGCCGATGCTGCGCCGTCGCGCTCGCCGAAGGTCATGCCGTGGAAGGTATTCAGGTGGCGGATGGCGCCGTCGGCGTCAACGGTGCTGGCAATGACGCATTGCCCGCCGAGGATTTTCTCTGCACCGAAACGCGCGGCCAGCACGTCGATATGTCGCAGTCCGTTGAGCAGCGGCAGGATGATGGTGTCCGGTCCGACTGCGGCAGCAAAGGAATCGACGGCGTCGCTCAGGTCGTAGGCCTTGCAGCTCAGGATCACCAGGTCATAGGCTTGCTGCAGGTGTTGCTTTTGCACCGTGGGCGGATTGCTCAGTGTCAGGTCGCCGACCGGGCTCTTGATTTGCAGGCCGTTCTGCGACAGCAATTGCGCGCGTTTCTCGCGCACCAGGAAGGTCACGTCGCGTCCCGCCGCCAGCATGCGGCCGCCAAAATATCCACCGACTGCGCCGGCTCCCACTACCAGAATTCGCATTGCTAGATCTCCTCGTTTTTTCCCTGCAAATAGCTATCGGCATCCTCGTACGGCAGCGATGAAGGTCGCGGCGAATCCGCCTGCCCTTCAATCGGCAGATTGCGGCTGCCCCAGTCGTACATCGCCGCGATCACGATGCGGAAATCGCGGCCGCGTTCCGTCAGGATATATTCGTAGCGCGGCGGATGTTCACGATACTGGCGCCGCTCCAGCAGGCCGGCGTCAACCAGCGTCTGCAGACGTCGTGTCAGCATGTTCGGGGATATTGCCAGATTTTTCTGAAACTGGTCGAAGCGGGTCAATCCGCGCAGGCAGTCGCGCAGGATCAGGATGCTCCACCACTCGCCCACCATCTGCAGTGTGCAAGCGACGGGGCATTCCGCATCAGCGATGCATTTGTGACGCATGCGCGGCGCTGCTTACTTGAGGTAGCGCGCGGCAGGTTTGCTGAGCGACAGGTTCGGGGCCATGGCGTGACGGGCGGCGGTCAGCGCTTCCCATTGGGTGACGTCAGGCAGCGATGGAATCGTCACTTGTTCGCCCAGGTCGAGACCCGACAAGGCGGCATCGACCAGGTCGCCCACTTCCATCAGCATGTCGGCCGGCAGGTTGGCGATGTCGGTGCCGGAGCGTTCCCAGATTTCGGTGCGGGTGGCGCCCGGCAACACGGCTTGCACGCGCACGCCGTGGTTGCCCAATTCCTTTTGCAGCGATTGGCTCAGGTTCAGGACGAAGGCCTTGGTGCCGCTGTAGGCGCCGTTGAACATTTCAGGGGCCAGCGCCAGCACCGAGGCGACGTTGATCAGCGTGCCGCCCTTGCGTGCGATGAAGCCGGGCGCAATGGCGGCAGCCAGGCGCAGCACGGCGGTAATGTTGAGCTGGATCATGGCGTCGTATTGCTCGACGTCGCCGTCGGCCAGTTCACCCGAGATCGACATGCCGGCGTTGTTGACCAGCATCGTCACTGAGGCATCGCTGCGCAAGCGTTGTTCGACTTTGAGCAGGTCGGCCTTGTTGACCAGATCGGCGGGCAGGATGTCGACTTTGACCGAGGTTTCCTTGCGCAGGCGTTCGGCCAGGGTCTCCAGGCGCTTGACGTCGCGCGCCACCAGGATCAGGTCGTAACCGCGGCGTGCCAGGCGGTCTGCGTAAGTAGCGCCGATGCCGGTCGAGGCGCCGGTGATGAGGGCGGTGCCGGGCTTGTTGTTGGTTGCATTGGTTGCGTTGGCTGCGTTGCTCATTGTGTTCTCCAGAAAGTGAGTGGTAATGCCCGACGATTCGGCCAGTTACTTTCATAATAATAGTTACATGGCGAAAGTCAAGCAAGTTCATCCTTTCAATCGGAACGATAGGGAATGCCTAACGATGGCTTTGTGCGCGATATCCGGCGCCTTGGAGCGGACGAACAAGGTTGAGAAGATGGTGCGGCAACGAATGTCGCCACGGGTCGGCCGCCGACGGCGAGCCGGATTATCGTCCCAGCAGGACGTCGGGAAAATTGCGCATGGTGCGCGTGAACGGCGCCGTGCTGCCCAGCGCGCGTGAGACGACCAGCGCGCCGTGCAGCGTGATGAGGGCATCCTCCGCGCGGCGGTTCGCCTCTTCGGCGCTGACGCCGGTTTCGGCCACGACGGCGGCCAGCGCCTTGATCAGGCCGCCAAGGCGCTGCTTCAGGTAGTGCTGATACAGCTCGCCGGCTTCGCCGATGGTGAACAGGTCGGTCAGGCAAGGCTTGGAACCCTTGGCGTAGAAATCGCTGAGGCCGGCGCTGAATTTCTTCAGGCGTTTTTCCGCAGGGCCCGCTTCGCTCAGCGCCGGCAGGACGTTTTCGCCGAGCCACACACCCACGGCTTGCAAGGCCGCTTCACCCATGTCCGCCTTGCCGTTGGGGAAATAGTGATAAAGGCTGGACTTGCCCAGGCCGGTGGCTTCCGACAGGCTCGCCAGAGTCGCGCCCTGATATCCCGAGCGGCGGAATTCGGCGAGGATGCGTTGGACGACTTCGTCTCTGGACAGGGTGGGCGCGGGCATATGGGTGGGGTTTCGTTAAGACGCCATGGACGGACTGCACCTGACCAATGACGAGATTGTTGCGTTTGGGGATTATAAATTTATTTGACAGCGTGCCTATGACTGTCTATTGTACCGAACGTTCGGTTCATATTTTGAAACCATCGGCTTTCTTGTTCAGTTCTTTCCGCGCCGTCACCTTTCAGGATTCCTCCATGTCCATCATCCGCAGTCTGCGACCTGCCCAACCCATCCGCCTGTACGGTTTTCCGCTGTCCGGTCACAGCCATCGTGTCCAACTGTTCCTGACGGTGCTTGATCTGCCCCATGAATTCATCTATGTCGACTTGCCGAGCAAGGCGCAGAAAGATCCTGGATTCCTCGCCAGGAATCCGCGCGGCCAGGTACCGGTGATCGAGGACGGCGACCTCACGCTGTACGACTCCACCGCGATCCTGGTGTACCTGGCCAAGCAATACGGTGAAGCCGGCTGGTTGCCGTCCGAGCCTGCCGATGCGGCGCGCGTGCAGCAATTTTTGTCGCTGGCTTCGGGGGAGGTGCTGGAAGGCCCCGGCAAGGCGCGTATGGTGAAGGTGTTCGGCGCGCCGCACGATTACACGCTGGCGACACAGAAAGCGGCGGCGCTGCTGCAGTTGCTGGATACCCATCTGGCCGGCCGCAGCTTCCTGGTCGGCACGCGTCCGACGATTGCCGATATCGCCTGTTACAGCTATGTCGCGCATGCCCCCGAAGGCGGCGTCAGCCTCGATGCGTACACTCACGTGCGCGGCTGGATCGCGCGCATCGAGAGCCTGCCGAAGTTTGTGCCTATGCCTGCCGCGCCGCTGGCGGCGTAGTGTGTTTTGCCCGGAAGAGGCGCGGCGCCATGATCTGCCCTTGATGCGAGAGACACAGGGCAACAGGAAAATGTGCGCCGCGCTTCATGCCGGGTCGGAGTGCAGGCATTCTTCGACGGTATCGACAACCTTGTAGAGCGCAGCAAAACCGGTATCGTCAAAGACTTCGCGCACGGAGGGACGCATGCCGGCCACCAGCAGGCAATCCCGCGTGCCCTGGGCTTTTTTGCTGAGCAGATACAGCACCCGTAATCCGGCCGATCCGAGTTCAGTCAGGCCGCTGAAATCGAGAATCATTTTTTTCGCGGTGCCGTCACATTGCTCGCGCAACTGGACCACAAATTCGCCTGCGCCATTGGCATCCAGACGGCCGCTGGCGCGCACGATCATCACGCCTTCATTTTGGCTGGTTTCCAGCTTCATGTTTTCTTCCATCGGTTGTGAGGGCTTTGTATTATGAACGCCCCTCATGTAACCGAATGCCGCGAATGGTTACCAATCGTTACGCGCGCCGCTCCACTCTTTGCAACTCGATTTGATCAGCGTCGAATGACGAAAACATTCCATTCATAACCACCAAAAATATCGACTCTGAATCATTTTTTCTCAACTTCATTAAATACATCACATTGTGATATATTTAACTGCTCCGGGTTTCCGGATGCCGACATCTTCCTCCACCCCTTCTGAATCCCGCCATGCGCCGCCATCAACGCGACTTCGGCCTCGACCGCCGTGTACTTTTCCTTGCCGGCATTGCCGTCGTGATCGGCGGCATCAGTACCCTCGCCGCCTACGTGTTGCTCAACCTGATCCACTTTTTTACAAATTTATTTTTCTTCCAGTCGCTGTCGTTTGCAGATCGGTCGCCTGCCACCCACACGCTGGGCGTTGCGGTGATGATCGTGCCGGTCATCGGCGGCCTGATCGTCGGCCTGATGGCGCGCTTCGGCTCGGACAAGATCCGCGGCCACGGCATTCCGGAAGCCATCGAAGCCATCCTCTTCGGCAAGAGCAAGATGTCCGGCAAGGTTGCGGTGCTCAAACCGCTGGCGTCGGGCATCGTCATCGGCAGCGGCGGCCCCTTCGGCGCCGAAGGACCGATCATCATGACCGGCGGCGCCATCGGCTCGTTGATCGCACAGCATTTCCACGTCAGCGCCGCCGAGCGAAAAACCCTGCTGGTCGCCGGCGCCACGGCCGGCATGACGGCCGTATTCGGCACGCCCGTTGCGGCGGTGCTGCTGGCGGTGGAACTGCTGCTGTTCGAATGGCGGCCGCGCAGTCTGTTGCCGGTGATCCTGGCATGCGCGGTGGCCGGTTTTGCGCGGCCCCTGCTGCTGGAACCGGGGCCGCTGTTCCCGCTGCACACCGAGCCGGTCGGCTTGTCGGCGTTGCTGGTATGTATCGTGGCCGGCTTGCTGAGCGGCGCGCTGTCGGCGGCGATGTCGGTGGCCTTGTACTGGATCGAAGACCGTTTCCACGCGTTGCCGCTGCATTGGATGTGGTGGCCGGCTTTGGGTGCTGTCGCGGTCGGCATCGGCGGCTATTTCGAGCCGCGCGCGCTGGGCGTGGGCTACGACGTCATCGCCGACCTGCTCAATCATCACCTCGCCATGTCAGCGGTGCTGGCCTTGCTCGCCGTCAAGGCCATCATCTGGGTGGTTGCGCTCGGCTCGGGCACCTCCGGCGGCGTACTGGCGCCCCTGCTGATGCTGGGAGCCGGACTCGGCACTGCGATCGCCTATGTGGTGCCGGGCAGCGATCCGACCTTATGGCCGCTGGTGTGCATGGCAGCAGTGCTGGCCGGGGTGCTGGGTGCCCCGCTGACAGCAGCGGTGTTTGCGCTGGGGCTGACGGGCGACTTCAACGCTTTCCTGCCGCTGCTGCTGGCGACCGGGATCTCCTACGGCTTCACGGTGCTGGTCATGCGTCGTTCCATCATGACCGAAAAGATCGCGCGGCGTGGCCTGCACATTTATCGCGAATACAGCGTCGATCCGCAAGAGCGGATGTTCGTGGAAGAAGTGATGACGCGCGACGCGGTGACGATTACCGCCTCGCTCAGTCTTGCGGAAATCGCCGCCGCCTACTTTGGCGCGACGCAGCGGCACCGCGCGTTTCCGGTCTGCGACAACAAGGGAAAGCTGATTGGCATGCTTGATCGCCACACCCTGCTCGACCACCTCGACAAGCACGCAGGCACGACAGCCATCGGAGAATTGCTGGTGTCGTCCACCTCCCTGCTCGCCTTCCCGACCGATACCTGCCAGTCGATTGCCCGGCGCATGGCGGCGCATCATGTCGAACGCCTGCCGGTAGTGGCCGATGCCTCCTCGCTGCAACTGATCGGCATCGTCAGCCGCAGCGACCTGGTCAAACCGGCGCATACGGTGTTCCATGAAGAACATGTGCGAGAAAAGCTGGCGCGGCGCTGAGCGGTCGGCGCCAGGGCGCATAAAAAAACGGCACAGGCTTCGACCCCTGTACCGTCCGCTCTCCGAAGAGAACGCAGAACAAACTTTAAGAATTACACCGCGCTGACGTCAAGCTCCGCTTCGGTATTGGCGATCACGTCTTCCTTGCTCACGCCCGTGGCCAGCTCGATCAGCTTCAGGCCGTCCGGCGTCACATCGATCACGCCGAGGTCGGTGATGATGCGATTGACCACGCCCA
>Ga0308165_1000214_pt1 | contig 138545 bp, 105 predicted proteins | sample PhyWR2_FD_201032 | JGI IMG/M metagenome (GOLD analysis project Ga0308165, IMG submission 201032) | Phyllosphere microbial communities from UC Gill Tract Community Farm, Albany, California, United States - DLSLW.R2 | ecosystem: Host-associated > Plants > Phyllosphere > Unclassified | place... | reverse complement strand
GCAAAACGCTCCTAAAGCACCAAAAAGAACGCAAGCAGGCTGACACAGTACACCTTTACTGATAGATTAACTAAATCGATTGAAATAAAAAACCGCCTCATAATTGACTTATGAGACGGCCTCTTTTACTTAAACGGCTTTTTCAATGAAATAATCCGCCGTTTATATCTCATTTTTACCTTATTTGTTGACATATAGCAACACATCGTTAAAACTTTTAGGAATATTCGATAAGTAACAGTGATTAATATCAAAAAATATCGTTTTTTTGATTCAATTAATTAGTCGACTAGATTTTACAACAGGTAGGATATGCAAACAGCAACATTTGGTGGAGGCTGCTTTTGGTGCACCGAAGCCGTATTTCAGGCCCTGAGCGGAGTAAGCAAAGTTACATCCGGCTACATGGGGGGCGATTTAAAGCATCCAACATACATGGAGATCTGCAATGGTGATACCGGGCATGCAGAGGTGGTTCAGGTGATATTTGATGAAGCCATCATTTCTTTCAACGAACTTTTATTTATTTTTTTTAAAACCCATAATCCAACCACATTAAACCGGCAAGGAAACGATGTAGGTTCGCAGTACCGTTCGGTAATATTTTACGAAAGTGATGAGCAGAAAGCACAAACAGAGCAAATTATTGCGGCTTTAACGCAACAAAATATTTTCGACAAACCGATTATTACGGAAGTTGTACCTGCAACTGAATTTTACGAGGCTGAAGATTATCATCAGAACTACTTTAACGATAACCAGGGAAAACCTTACTGCTCTTTTGTAATACAACCTAAGTTAAATAAGTTTGCGACTGATTTTAGGAACAAAATTAAACCTGAGCTCCTCGAATAATTAAACCTCGAAAGTAAGCAACCCGTGTTGACTGGCCGTGTGTATATCCCTCCATACCCGATTAACCTCCGATCCTTTTTTGGCCGCCTCTAAACCACAATACGGAAATAAAATACCAGCAGTACGCCAACAGGCATGCGCCAATTTACGACTGATTGAACTGACCTCGTTCAGTTTTGCATCGGTAATTTGACCATTGTCCATTAGTTCAATCCACGATTCATCAAATGCAGTATAGAATTGCCCGCGCAGCGTTTGCACCTCATTTTTACACCTGTTTAACTCGGCGGTAAAGAACTGTATTTGCGGCTCGCTAAACCTCTTCATACTGGAGCGCGAATGGAATGATCTTTCTACCAGTTTAATAAAATGATTGGTCATGCCCAGGCTGTTTACGGTTAGCGTGGTTTCGGCAAGCTGCAAAAATGGGTAATCAAAGCCCGAATCTGCTACCAGAATATCTTTATTGATGGTAAAGGTTCTGTTTTCAGGTACTTCGAGGTTTGTTACTTCAAAAGCATGACTACCGGTTGCAATAAGGCCAAAATAAGACCAGCCAGGCAAAATATTAACTTCATCCTTTTTCAGGATAAATGATTTGATTGCAGGCTCGCCGTCTTCATCCAGGATATCTTCACCTGTTTCGCTTTTAAGGGTGCAATTGGCGGTAAATATGGTAGCATGCAATGCTCCGCTCGCATAATTCCACTGACCGTTTAAACGATAGCCTGTTGCCGTTTTAACTGCCTCGCCACCTACTGCCCCACTCCCGGCAAAACACACTGCTCTGTCGGCAAAAATTTCAGCGGCCAATTCAGGATCTAAAAAACCGGCAAACCAACCTGCACCGGCACATAAGGTAACCGTCCAGCCGAGGCTACCATCAGCTTCTGCCAGTTGCTCTTCTAAACGCAGTATTTCAGGTAGTTTTTTATTGGCACCACCATAAACTTCTGGTACAAAAAGTTTAAACCAGTTTTCCTGGTAGGCCAGTGCTAATATTTCGGGATGCAGCTTGCCCATCTCTTCTGAAAGGGCAGCGTATTCGGCAACTTTTTCCTGCCAGGTAAGGGTTAAGGTATCTTCCATCGTGCTGCCTTTTAAGATCTGGCCAATTTAAGTCTGCTTTTATCGATAATTTTCTTCCAATCGAAAAAGCCGAAAATAGCCACAGTAAACAAAAACGTGGTTAAACAAGCCATTAAGGGCAGCTTTTTATGAAACAATAAGGGAATGGCCACAATGTTGGAAATATTGAGAAAAATCCAGTTTTCTATTTTGCGTTTGGCCAGTAGCCACATACCGGCCCAGGCAGTAGCCGAAACAAAGGCATCGAAAAGAGGCACGTCCGAATCGGTAAAATGCCTTAGTACCAGATACAGTACCCCAAAACCAATTACCGAGATCGATACCGCAATGCTTAACTCGTTATTGCTTGACCACGACACCTGATTTTCAGCATCCTGCTTTCTTTTCTTCCAGATGATCCAGCCATATACGCTCATCACCAGGTAATAAATGCTTAGTAATGTTTCTGCATACAGTTTTACATTCAACAGCAAAAACATAGATAAGAGGATAGAAATAATACCGGTTGGGTACAACCAAATGCTGTTCTTTTTGGCCAGTAAAACTTCGGCTACACCAAACCCTACAGCTAACCACTCGATAAAAGAGGTGTGTGCAATCTGCTCCTGAAAAAGCTTAAACCAATCCTGAAAATTCATTTACAATATTTTGCTACTGCTAAAAAATAATTGAAAACTGTTTTCGGGGCGAAACAGTATGGTAAAGCTAACCTCTTTCCTACGTCGGTATTATCCGCATCAGGTACATTTAAGGTTAAAGGTGGAGGGTTAAGAGGCAGAGGGTGGGAAAACCTTCAACCTTTTACCTTTCTACCTTTTGCCTTAAAACGGGTGTAATCTCAGCAAACTGATTGTAAAAGAATTTTAAACCAGTAAGCACCCCTTTGAGCAGCACAAATATAGGTTTAAAAACGGAAGGTTTTGTTTTTTATTCGACTTTGTGACGTTGAGGAAGGATATTTTGGTGAAACAAGATAAGGTGTTCATCATTCCCAGATACAGTTTTAGAAAAAAACGGGAAGAGAATAGCAGATTCTCTAACGGGATCGTCATTTCGAGAAGTCAGTTTTAGAAAAAACACTGGAACTGGAATGACAGAATCAGCTTTAAGTGATCGTCATTTCGAGCGGAGTGCAACGGAGTCGAGAAATCTGATTACAGATCTCTCCATTTCGCTGCGCTTCAGTCGAGATGACGATTTTCTATTGGGAATCTTAAAGCAACAGCATTAAGATTCCCACTTGCGTGGGAATGACGATCGGCTGGACGAATGGCTACGGCAATTAGATCTAAATTTTACTAGAACAAACCAATTTGCCCTTTATCATCAATATCGATGTCATCGGGGTTGGTAATTTCGAAGTCTACCTTTTTTACTGGCTTCTCTTCAGTTTTTTCTTCAGCCTTTGGTGCTTCCTTTTTAGGTTGTTCCGTAGCAGGTTTTTCTGTTTTAGGTGCAGGGGTTTCGGTACGTTCGAATTTAGGTTTTGCCTTTTCTACAATAGGCTCATCAGCGACCTGTTCTGTTGCTTCGGCAGTTTCACTCGTATCTTCGGCTGCTTCTTCCTCCACATTGCTATCATTATCATCTTCGGCAGGTATTTCTTCTACTTCCTCCTCTTCAATCTCAGGCTCTTCTAAAACAACCTTTTGCACGTCGTGTGGCGATAAACGGTTACCATTTGCCTTTAAGCCTTTAACATCGATCAATTCGGCCAATACCAAATCCAGGGTTTCCGGAACCTGCGTTTTACCTTTTAATACATCGACAATAATTTTGGCTGCAGGGTTAGCCGTTAAGTGCAATAATTTCGATTTCTGCTCTTCGCTGATAAAAATCGTTTTCCTGCCATTGGCCTGTAGCTCGAATGCAAAACGCTTGATAAAATAGTTCTGCGCTTTACCTTCAAAATGAACCGCAGCAAAAATCCTTTCGGGATCAAATTTCTGGATCAGCAGCAGGTTATCGTCAAAGTGGTTGGTTAAATCGAAAGAACTCAACTCATAGTAACCATCTTTGTGTACCTGTAAAATACGGTCGTCACCATCAAACTCGCCTAAATATTTACCGCGACCATCAACATTTAGTCGTTTCAACAAATCATCGTACCAAATTTTAAGTCCCGATAAGGTAGAAACACCTTTGCTCTTTAAAATGATCTTTTTAACCGGATATTTCGATACAATATTACCTTGCGAGCCACGACCTTTAATAGCCACTTCAGCAAAATCAAGGTCGAACTGCAGCTTACGTAGTTTTGAATGCGGTTTTAAGGCTACATTGATAATTTCGGCTTCACCGTTCGGATTAGCAGTAAAATACAACACCTTCGAACCTTTCGATCCTTTGGTTAAATCGTATTCTTTATCGCGGGTTACCCCAACAACCGAAAATCTTTTAATGTAAGAGGTTCCCGTCGATCCGTCTTTATAAACCAGGTTATAAACGGTACGTTCGTCGTTTTTCTTAAACACCTGCACGTGGATAATGCCTTTACCCACAAAGGTTTTATCGGCCACTTTGGTAATGATGCATTTTCCATCCTCGCGGAAAACGATGATTTCATCAATATCCGAGCAATCGGCCACAAATTCATCTTTACGTAAGCCCGAACCCACAAAACCATCGGTACGGTTTACATATAATTTTACGTTGGCCAAAGCAACCTTCGAAGCTTCAACCCGATCAAACAAACGGATTTCAGTTTTACGCTCACGCCCTTTTCCGTACTTATCTTTCAGTTTCTGAAACCAGGCAATAGCATAATCGGTAAGGTGTTTTAAATGGTTTTTAACCACTTTAATTTCATCCTCCAGATTTTTCATCTGCTCATCAGCCTTTTTCACATCAAAACGGGTGATGCTACTCATCGGTTTATCGATCAGTTTCTTGAAATCTTCTGGCAATATTTCGCGATAAAGCGATGGTTTAAAAGGATCGAATAAAATGTGTAAAACCTCTACTACGGTATCAAAATTGCTCGAATTTTCATATTCTGGGTTTTTATACATTCCCTCCTGAATAAATATTTTTAACAGGGAACTGAAGAAAATTTTCTCCTGCAATTCGTGCAGGCGGATTTCGAGCTCTTTTTTAAGTAAAGCCTTGGTATGTTTTGTATTCTCAATCAGGATATCGTTCACACTCAAAAAGAGTGGCTTATCTCCCTGGATAATACAAGTATTTGGTGATATGGAAACTTCGCAGGCCGTAAAAGCGTAAAGCGCATCAATGGTCACATCAGGCGAAATACCGGGCGCCAGGTGCACTACAATTTCTACGTTAGCTGCTGTGTTATCCTCAATTTTTTTGATTTTAATTTTACCCTTATCGTTGGCCGACAAGATACTATCAATTACCGAACCTGTGGTGGTACTGAATGGCACCTCACTGATGACCAAAGTCTTTTTATCCTTTTCGGTAATTTTTGCCCTTACGCGTATTTTACCACCCCGCTGACCTTCGTTGTAGTTCGAAAAATCGGCCATACCGCCCGTAAAAAAATCGGGCATAATATTGGGGCGCACTCCTTTAAGTGCTTCTATCGATGCATCGAGCAATTCGATAAAATTGTGCGGCATTACTTTGGTAGCTAAACCTACGGCAATACCTTCGGCACCTTGTGCCAGCAATAAAGGAAACTTAACGGGTAAGGTTATGGGTTCGTTGTTCCGCCCATCGTAACTTAACTGCCAGTCGGTAGTATCGGGATTGAACACCACCTCGTTGGCAAATTTGGATAAACGTGCCTCGATATAACGGGGAGCTGCCGCGCTATCGCCGGTAACCGGATCGCCCCAGTTACCCTGCATATCAATTAGCAGGTCTTTTTGCCCAATTTGCACCATCGCATCGCCGATAGAGGCATCGCCATGCGGGTGGTATTTCATGGTGTTACCAATTACGTTGGCAGCCTTATTAAAACGTCCGTCATCCATCTCCTTTAAAGAGTGCATGATACGGCGTTGTACAGGCTTCAATCCATCGTTAATGTGTGGAACCGCCCTGTCTAGAATTACATAAGACGCATAATCGAGAAACCAGTTTTCGTATAAACCGTTAATTGGTGTTATGGTATGTTTGTGTTCTTCGTTGATGTTTGGGTCTAGTTCTTCACTCATTTATATACAAAAATTGGCAGCCGTAAATATAATAAAAAGGATAATACGGTTAAATATTGGTTATTCACATTTCAGGGTATTGGCGATCCTATCAGCTGGTGTCGCATCAGCCGAAACCTAAGCACAATAGGTACTACTCCGTACCCAGCAACACCCCCGAAACATTCCAGGCACTTGAGCTCGAACCTTCGGGTTTACCCATCGGGATGGTAACTTTAATGGTATGCTGCCCAGCTTTTAAATCGCCGAGGCTAATCCAGTTGGGGTTGGTAACCGTACCCGGGCACCAGTTAGAACGGCTTAAATCAGATGAAGAAAGTCCTGTTTCAAAATTACCAGAAGCCGGGTTCGATAAACGGTACGAACCGCAATCTTGTCGCCATGGTGTAAAGGCAAAGGTTTCTTTATTATCTAACCATATGGTATTTTTCCGGGGCACAAACTCGTCGCCATTTCCCCAGCCACCATGGCCGGTGGTAATGTAACGCAACCTGGCATCTTTAAGGTCTTTATCCAACGTAAAAGAAACCTCCAGTCCTTTTTCACTGCTAAACATAGTGGCATATTCTTGCCCGGCCATTTCCATTACATTGGTTGAATTGAACAAAGGCATAATGATTTCTTTTTTGCCTTCGCCACGGCCACCGTTATGCAGCGTGATGTTCATCGAAACTTTATGTCCGCCTTTATCGTAGTTGCCAATAAAAACCGCTACCCAGGCTTCTTTTCCATTAACCAAAGAGAAAAGCTCCGAAATATCCTGGCGGTAATATACTTTTTCGGCCCAGTTTTTATCTTTTAGTTTTAAAGTATTATACTTACCCACACCAAAAGGGGTAAAAAAGCGCATCAGTTCAATTACCGGGTTATAATTGGTTGTGGCTACAACCCCCTGGTATTTTTTTCCGTTTCCATTATCGTAAACAGGTAGTTCTTTCGCCGAATTTTTCAGGGCATCCATCAAACTAATGCTTTTATCGGTTGGGATTACAAATACAGAACCCGTTCTGTCGTAAGCATCGCCATTTGATTGCTCCGTTAAATCGACAAAAACATTTGGACTACCCGTGTAGGCCGGGAATTTAACCTTACGTGCAATTACTGTTCCACCTGCAAAGCGGAAAACCGAATCGGTTGATTGTGGCTTATCAACAAAGTTGATGGTTTCGTTATTAAATACGCTTAAAGTGGTAAACCTGCTTTTCCACAACAAATCTTTATAGGTTAACCCATCGCTCAGGTTGGTGCTTATTTTGGCTAAATCAATCGATTTTACATTTTTAATGCTTTCTATTTTAGTTGCAGTAACATAGCTACTACCATTGCGTACCTGCTCCAATACCAAACCCAGCCCTTGACCTAAAACGCTCGGCGCAGCTTTAATACCGGCATCGGTGGTATACCATAAATCGATCCGGTTAGAATTTACCACTGTGGTAGCCTTTTTACAGGCATAACCCAATATCACTTTGGTATCGTTACTGTATTCAAAAACCTGTTTGCCAATGGCAACACTATCAACGGTTGCAATCTGGTTGCCTGCACTTAAATCGGCTACCTGGTATAATAACAGTGCAGGTTTAGTTACCAGGCTTTGCTCATAAGGATATTTTGCCTTATTATCCAGAATACTGGCATTGCTGATTAAATTTTGTTTGGAATCGGCAATGACTACCGTTGCATTTCGATCTTCTTTCGGTTTGCCATCGCCCGAGCGGAAGTAAGTAATTTTATAAGTTGCGTTACTTTTGAGTACGCCCTGGGCCTGCAGGTTAAAAGAAATAAAAGCCGAAAAAATGAGGATGTATAAATGTTTCATTGTGGTTAAAAAACCAAATATAATAGTTTGTACGGTAAACGTTTGATTTTAACGCAATCCCATTTCCCCCTTCGAAGGAGGCGGGGGGATGAAGTTGTAAATAATCGAATTAGAAAATCTAAAGTTTTTATTCTATTGTCATCCCCCTACACCCTTCAAAAGGGGGACTGAGTTTACCGCCAGACAATTACAAACCAGATTTCTAAACTCCTCCTTATCTCTCCAGCCTATCCTCTACAAAAGCAAAAGGCAATAAACTCTTTACGCTGGGCACTTTTAACACCTCGCCGTTTAGGCAATAAAAAATTACCTCAATTGGGCTTTGTTGTTTGCGCTCAAATTCGATCATTACCTGCAAGCAACCGCCACAAGAAGTTACGGGTTTTAAAATTTCGAAATGATCGGTTTGTGCGGTAATGGCCATGCTTTCGATCACTGCATCGGAATGTTTAGCGCCAATGGCAAAAAGGGCTACGCGCTCGGCACAAAGTCCTGATGGATAAGCCAGGTTTTCCTGGTTGCTGCCCAAAATTATTTCGCCCGAAGCCAGGCGGATGGCCGTGCCTACCCTAAACTTAGAGTAAGGTGAATAGGAGGTGGCTAAAGCTTGCTCAGCCTGTTTGCATAATATGCGATCTTTTTCTATTAATTCATCAATACCCGTGTATTGTTCAAAAGATATATTTAGATTTATTGAATTCATTTTAAACTGTTTACTGCACCGCCCATGTTAAATTTTTATAGCGGGCGAACAATTTAAGTTATTTTTTGTATTAATTAGTAAAACGCTGTTTAAATTTAATTTAAATGGTCTGCTTTTTGGCTTTTAACAAACACCAAACACACACAGTTTTGAATAAATACGTACGCAAAAGTCTCAAAATTTTATTGTGGTTCATTGCCTCCATAATCATCCTGGTGGTGGGCTTAGCACTGTCGTTAAATATTCCGGCCGTTCAAAATTTTGTGAAGGATAAGGCCATCAACTACCTCAAAACCAAAACAAAAACCGAGGTTAGTCTCGAAAGCATTAAAATTGCGCTACCCAAAGATGTTGTACTCAACAAATTTTACATCGAAGACCGCAAAGGCGACACCTTATTATATGCCGAAAAACTGGCCGTTGATATCAGCTTGTTTAAACTGTTAAAAAATACAGTTGAAGTAAATAATATTGAGTTAAAAAACGTGCGGGCCAATGTGAAGCGAATTAATCCGGGCACTACATTTAATTTTTCTTTCCTGGTTGATGCCTTTGCGAGCGACCAAAAAAAACCTGAAGAAAAAGTTAAAAAAGATACCACCTCAACACTAAAATTCTCGGTCGATAAAGTTTCGTTTGAGGATATAGGCCTCACCTACCGCGATGATGTGGCTGGTAATGATGTTAAACTTTACCTGGGTGCTTTTAAAACTAAAATTAAAGATTTCGATCTGGCAAATCAGCACTATGTAATTAAAGAACTGAGCTTAAACAATACTTCTTTACGTTATTTGCAGCAAAAACCTTTAACGCAACTGGTGCAGCACATTACCAATAGCGTAGATAGTACCGAGAAAGAAAAGGGTAAACTGCCTTTAATAGAAGTGCAGAATTTCGTTTTCAGCAAGGTAAAAGTAAATTACGACGATCAGATTTCGACTACTAAAGCAGTTGCCGATGTAAACGACCTTGGGCTGGTTAACTTAAAAGTTGATTTAACCTATAGCCAGTATGCAGTTGATGATGCACATTTAAACCAATCGAACATATTGTTCGCCTTTAAACCTGCGCCTAGTAACGATTTAAAAAAAGTAAAGGATACGGTTTTACCAGAAAAATCGACGCTTGGGCTAATGATTAAGAACATTAGTTTGGCCGATAACGAAGTGCAATTCGATAACCTTGGCGCTAAACCTGCACCAAAGGGAATGGATTTTAACCACCTCAAAATTGCGGGATTAAGTTTGGGCGCCAGCGATGTAACTTATAGTGCCGCAGGGATAAAAGCCAATGTTAAAAATGGTTCGTTAAAAGAAAAAAGTGGTTTTGCTTTAAATGAACTAAGGGGAAATGCAGTTTATAACGATAAGCAGATTAAACTGAGTAATTTTATCCTCAAAACCCCAAATACCACCATCGAAAATGCTACTGAGCTCAATTTTACTTCGATGGAGGATCTGACGAAACACCCTGAGCGTGTAAAACTTAACCTGGCCTTTAAAAACACAACCATTGGTTTAAAAGACGCAGGCTATTTTAGCGATGCTATACCAGCCAATTACCGCAATGAAAAAATAAAGCTCAATGCTGATGTTTACGGCTATTTAAACAACCTCAATATTCCGCGCTTGCAAATTAGCGGCTTAAAAAATACCCAGATTGATATCAGCGGTAAAGCAAAGGGATTGCCTGATATTAAGAAAACCTTTCTCGATTTAAATATCAAAAAACTACATGTTACCAAAAGCGATATCCTGGTGGCTGTTCCTAAAAAGTCGCTCCCCCCTACCATCGAATTACCAAACGTGATTGATGCAAAAGGTAATTTTAAAGGATCGATAACCGACTTTAACACCAACCTAAACATCCTGACAGATATGGGTGGTGCCAATGTAATTGCCGGAATGAAAGGGCCAAAAGGTAAAGAAAGTTACCAGGCCGATATTAGTCTGAACAATTTTAATGTAGGTCGTTTGTTAAAAATGCAGCCTAAACTCGGTCGCGTTTCGGCCAAAGCTCGGGTGGCAGGTACCGGTTTGGATCCTAAAAAAATCAACGCGAAATTTAATGCAAAGGTGTTAAGCGCCTACTACAATAAATATACCTACCGCAACTTAAATGTGGCGGGTACGTATGCCAACCAAAATGTTGTGGTAAAAAGCAGCATGCCCGATAGCAATGCCAATTTTGCCCTCGATGCAAAAGTTAATCTGGCGGGTAAATATCCGGCAGTAAAAGCCGATTTAAACTTAAAACAGGTTAACTTGCAGGCTTTAAATTTTAGCCCTACCGTTTTAAGCGCAGCCGGTGTGGTTAAAGTGGATTTGACAACTGCCGATGCCGACTATTTAAACGGTTCGGTTGATGTGACCGGCCTGCAGGTGGTGAAAGATAAACAACGCATTAATGTCGATACCATTTCGGTACGTGCTAAAACCACGGCTACTGAAAATGAACTCACCCTGAATTCGGAAATCTTATCGGCCAAAATTGATGGTAAATACCAGCTTACCAAGGTTAGCGGTGCCATTATTAACGAAATAAACAAATATTATGCTTTCGGTACGGTTACAAAAGTTCCCGATCAGCGTTTAAGGTTCTTTGTGCGCGTATACGATTCTAAACTGTTAAAAAGTTTTGTTCCCGAATTAACGGTATTTAAACAATCGCAGTTTTACGGCTTAATTGACACCCAAAAAGATAGCCTGCAAATTAAAGGCAGTTTCCCGCAAGTGGTTTATGGCGATTTTAAAGTAGACACCACTGTTTTAAACATTAATAACGACAACAATAAACTCGATTACAGTTTAACTGTTAAAAGTTTACAAAGCCCGTCCATAGCACTTTTTAACACCGAAGTAAGTGGCGATGCAGCCAACAATAATTTGGGGGTAAACGTTTTCTTACGCGACAGGCAACGTAAAAACAAATATGTTATCGGTGGTAATTTTCAATCGATTAACAAAGATTTTAAATTTACCCTCGATCCGCAAAAACTTCTGCTCGATTACCAGAAATGGATTGTTTCGCAAGATAATTACATTCAGTTTGGGGCATCCGGTATTTTGGTCAACCAGTTTCAAATCAGCAACAGCGGCCAATCGCTGGCGATCAACAGCAACCCTACCGAGCCCAATGCACCATTAGCTGTTGAGTTTAAAGATTTTCAGCTTGAAACCTTAACTAAATTTGCCGAAACCGATACCACTTTGGTTGGTGGCCGTTTAAATGGTACAGCCAATGTAAAAGACCTGGCTAGTACACCAAAATTTGAAGCCAATTTAACCATCGATCAGCTGCGCTACCAGAAAGATCAGCTCGGCACCTTACGTTTAGCAGTAAACAACAATACCGAAAATGCTTTTGAGGTAAACGTGGCGCTAAGCGGCGTGCACGAGTTAAGGGCTAACGGTTTTTATTACACCGCCCCGCAGAGTGCATTAGATCTTACCGTGAATATCGATAAGATTGAAATGAAAAACATCGAGAGTTTATCGGCAGGTCAGCTTAAACGCGGGACAGGTATCCTAACAGGAGCGTTAACTGTTAAAGGAGCATTAACCGCACCAAAAATACTGGGCGATTTAACCTTCAACAATGCAGGTTTTAATGTGGCCTATGTAAACTCTTATTTCCGGATGCCTAACGAAAAAATCTCGTTTACGGAAGAGGGGATCAGTTTTAACAATTTTACGCTAATCGATTCATTAAATCAGAAAGCCACCATTAACGGAAAAGTTTACACTAAAGATTTTAAGAACTACCGTTTCGGTCTGGATATTAGAACTGATAATTTCAGGGCACTGAATTCGACTGCAGCCGACAACGATATGATTTACGGAACGGTTTTTATAACCAGCAATATCAAAGTGCGAGGCGACTTGAACCAACCCGATGTAAACATGAACATCAAGGTGAATAAAGGCACCAAATTTTTCTTTGCGCTGCCGGCCAACGATCCATCAATTATCGATCAGGAAGGTATAGTTCAGTTTATTGATGAAGATGCCCCGCCGTTTAATGGCAAAAAGGCATTAAATGTAGATAGTATCAGTAAAGCACCTATTAAAGGCTTAAATTTAGTTGCAGCAGTAAATATCGACCCTGAGGCTGAACTGAATGTTGTGGTAGACCCCGCCAGTGGCGATAACCTCAACGTTAAAGGCGATGCCGATTTAAACGTAACCATGGACCCCAGCGGTAAAATCAGCATGACAGGCCGCTACGAAATTGTAGATGGTTCGTATAACCTTACTCTGGCGGTGGTTAAAAAAGAATTTAAACTGGTAAAGGGCAGTACTATTATCTGGACAGGCGAACCGACTTCGGCCAATGCCAACATCACGGCCCTATATGAGGTGAATGCAGCCCCTATCGATTTACTCAATCAGCCAGACCTTTACGAAGCCAGAACCAAATTACCCTTTCAGGTTTATTTAATGATGAAAGGCGAATTGTTAAAACCTACCATATCATTTAAACTCGATTTACCTGAAAATGAACGTGGTGCTTTAAGCGGACAGGTGTATACCAAGCTGATTAACGTAAACCGTGATGAAAGCGAGCTGAACAAGCAGGTTTTCGCTTTACTGGCTTTAAACCGGTTCATTGCCAATAATCCGTTTCAGAGTTTGGCTGGCGGTGGCGGCGGGGTTTCTACCCTTGCCCGTTCGAGTGTGAGCAAACTCTTAACCGAGCAACTGAATAATTTAACTTCCGATTTAATACAGGGGGTTGACCTTAACTTCGGGGTAAACTCATCAGAAGATTATTCGACAGGTTCAATGCAGCAAAAAACCGATTTAGAAGTCGGCTTATCTAAAAAGCTGCTGAACGATCGCTTAACGGTTACGGTAGGTAGTTCGTTCGCGTTGGAAGGACCACAGGCACCGGGCGAAAAATCGACCAATATAGCTGGAAACGTAAATGTAGAATATGCACTTTCGGCCGATGGCAGGTACCGGTTAAGGGCTTACCGCCGCAACCAGAACGATGTTATTGTGCAGGGCCAGATTATCGAAACCGGCCTAGGCTTTACCCTGGTGGTAGATTATAATAAATTTAGAGAGATATTTCAGAAGAAACGAATCAGAAGAATAAGAAACATTGAACAGAAAGCACAAGATGAAAAAACTAACTAGACCACTTTTATTTTTACTGGCCTGTTTAGTTTGGGCTTGCAGCAGTACCAAATCGTTAAAACCAGGGCAAATTTTGTACACGGGTGCCGAAGTAAAGATCAATCCCGATTCTTCGGGCAAAATCGATAACGAAAAACAGATTAAAAACGACCTTGAAGCTAAAACCAGGCCGCGTCCCAACAGTTCTATTTTAGGCATCAAATTTAAACTTGGTATTTATAACCTTGCCGGCGAGCCTAAAAAGCCAAAAGGTTTCAGGAACTGGCTGCGCAGAAAAGGCGAAGCACCGGTTTTGCTTAACGATGTGAAACTGAAGTATAACAACGATGTATTAACCAGCTACCTCATTAGCGAAGGCTATTTGCAGGCCAATGTTACCGGCGATACGGTTGTTAAAGAGAAAAAAGGTAAAGCCATTTACACGGCGGTTACCGGCCAGCGCTATAAAATCAATAAAGTAACTTTCCCGCCTGATACAGGTATCCTGACCAAAAACATCAATGCCAATAAAGATAAAACCTTATTAAAAGTTGGCGATTTTTATGATATCGATACCTATAAAAATGAGCGGATCAGAATTGATAATGACCTGAAAGAAATTGGTTATTTTTATTTCAGTCCCGATTATTTGATTATACAGGTTGACAGTACCATTGGCAAAAACCTCGTTAACATTAAGGTAAAAGTGAAGGATATTGCTCCGGATGCAGCCATAAAACCTTATACCATTAAAAATATCAATATCTACCCTAATTATTCTTTGCGCAGAGATAGTGCTTTAAGAAAACTAAAACCGCTTGAGTACAACGATTTTAAAATCTACGATAACCGCAACACCTTTAAATCGAAACTTTTCGACCGTCTGGTATTCTTTCAAAAAGGAGAACCTTACAACCGTAAAGATCATAACCAATCGCTAAACCGGATGGTAAATGTGGGTGCTTTTCAGGATGTGAGGGTAGAGTTTCTACCTGTAGACAGTTTCAGAAATAATCAGCTTGATTTGAATATTTATCTAACCCCCTTAAAGAAAAACTCCCTTACTTTCTCGGTTACCGGAACCAGTAAATCGAATAATTTTGTGGGCTCTGAAGTTAAGGTAACCCAAACCACCCGTAACCTGTTCAGAAATGCCGAGCAGCTTGATTTAAGCGTAAGTGGTGGTTTCGAAACCCAAACCAAAGGAACGGCACTGGGCAAAAATTCATTGTCGTTTACAGCGGAAGGAAAATTAACCTTCCCGCGTTTAATCGTTCCTTTTTACAAACCGAACAGCACCAATGCGTTTATTCCGAAAACCATTACCTCACTTTCATACCAGATGCTAAACAGGGGTTCGGAATATACCTTGCATGCGGTAAAAGGTGAATACGGATATAACTTTAAAGAGAACCTGTATAAAGAGCATAATTTTAACCCGATTTCTATAAGTTATGTATCTACAGGATTTCCAAATAAAGATGTTGAAGATAGTCTTTATAAAGTAAATCCATTATTAAGAAGCACCTTAGAAAGTCAGTTTATTGTTGGTAGCAATTACAATTTTACTTATACCAACCAGATGGAAGATAGCCGCAGAAACAATACTTATTTCTATGGCGCTTTAGAAACCGGCGGAAATGTTTGGGGCTTATTTACGGCTAAAAATGATGAAGGAAAAAGAACCATTTTTAATATTCCGCTAACCCAGTTTATCAGGGCTGAGGCCGATTTGAGGGATTATTATAAAATCAATAAAAACCTGATCTGGGCCAACAGGTTAAACTTAGGCTATGGTTTCGCTTATGGCAACAGTACCTCATTGCCTTTTGTAAGGCAGTTTTTCGCCGGAGGTAGCAACGATGTAAGGGCCTTCCCTGCCCGTACTTTAGGGCCAGGTACTTATAAAGTTCCGGATAATGCTATTTTTGCCGATCAGGGTGGTGATATTAAGCTAATGCTCAACTCCGAGCTGCGTTTTAAAATTGTGAGTATCTTCTACGGCGCGTTATTTGTAGATGCAGGTAACATTTGGCTTAGGAAAGAAGATCTGGGAGAACCCGGAAAACCTGAAACGGCCAGACTCGGATCGGGCTTTAAACTTAAAAATGCATTGAACGAACTTGCTGTTGGTACAGGTGCGGGCTTAAGGGTTGATGCCAGTATTTTTGTAGTGCGTTTGGATGTGGCTTTCCCGGTACGGAAACCATATTTACCAGAAGGACAACGTTGGGTTTTTAACGATATCGATTTTGGAAATAAAGACTGGCGCAGACAAAATTTAATTTTTAATATTGGGATAGGATATCCGTTTTAATTTTTAGATGAAAAGAGTAAGAGTAGTACATAAAATCAAATATTTTTTTGTTGCCATTTATCACCTTTTTATAGCGGCTGGTAAAGGCTTTATGGAAGATCGGGTAATGAAACTAAGTGCCTCTTTGGCCTATTACACTATCTTTTCGCTTACGCCGCTCATTATTATCGTGCTCTCGGCTGCTACGCTGTTTTTTAACGATAAAATGAAAACGCGTGATAAGTTTTTTATCGAAGTTACCGAACTGGTTGGAAAACCCGCAGCTACCCAGATCCAGGGCTTTGTTGATCATGCCAACAAAAGTGGTCAGTCTACCATTGGTTTAATTATTGGTATTGGCACTTTAATTATTGGTGCCACAGCTATTTTTATTGAAATACAGGATAGCATTAACCTGATCTGGAAGGTAAAAGCCATGCCCAAAAAGGGCTGGATCAAAATGTTAACCAACCGATTACTTTCTTTCTCACTCATTGTATCGATGGGTTTCCTGCTCCTCGTATCGCTCGTAATTAACAGTGTTGTGGTGGGCTTGGGCGATAAACTGGTGTCGTTAATTTCGGAGAGCAAGGTGGAGGATGTAATTCCGGTTGCTAACGATACCATGGCCTTGATTATCTACATTTTAAATAATGCGCTTACCCTTACAGCCGTAACTGCGGTATTTACCATTATTTTTAAAGTGTTACCAGATGTAAACATCAAATGGAAATCGGCTATAATTGGCGCCTTGTTTACAGCGCTATTGTTTAGTTTGGGTAAATATTTAATCGGTATTTACATCGAAAAAGGCAGCACCGTTTCTGCGTTTGGTGCTGCTGGTTCTATTATCATTATCCTGCTGTGGATTTATTACACCTCCATTATCCTTTATTTTGGAGCCGAATTTACACAGGCTTACGCCGAAAAGTTTGATGGTGGTATTTCGCCAAGCAAGTATGCGGTTTTTACCAAAATTACCATTGTAGAGAAAAAGGTTGATGTATTGCCGCCACAACACCCTGAAGATACTGTTAACCTGCCGAAAGAATAGTTAGACTGAATTGTAATCCTGAGCGGTAATTTATTGTTTAAAAATCAATTTGAGTGACAGCCCTTCCGGGATCGTCATTTCGAGCGGAGTGTAACGTACTCGAGAAATCTGTCTCAATAGATTTCTCCCCGCCTGTACGGGCAGGCCTGCCCGATGCAGGCGGGCATTCCGCCACCGGTGAAAAACCGGACAGTTCCAGTCGAAATGACGATCTTATCCAAGTAGCTAAATCTGGTTGGTGAGACACCAACCAGTAGAGTGTCTGTAGATGATCTTCTATTTAGATTACCTATCGGTTGGTATCACACCGACCGAAACAGCGAATAACTAAGTAGCTAATCTGGTTGGTTGGACACCAACCAGTAGAATAGAGACCCTGAAATAAATCCGATAGCTATCGGATCAGGGTGACGTAAAACTAAAAAGTCAGGCTATTTAAACCTGACTCCTTATATTATGCTACTTCTTCTGTAATTACCTTCGGCTCTTCCGCCACCTCATCCTTCTCTACACGCAGGTTTCGGATAATGTGTTGTTGCCTGTCTGGTGTATTTTTGCCCATGTAATATTCTAACAAACTCTTTATGGTTTGATCTTTCAAAATTACCGGATCTAGCCTGATATCTTTTCCGATAAATAAACCAAATTCATCCGGAGAAATCTCACCCAACCCTTTAAATCGGGTAATTTCGGGTTTGTTGCCTAATTTCTCTATCGCGTTTTTACGCTCCTCATCACTGTAGCAATAAATCGTTTCTTTTTTATTGCGCACCCTGAAAAGTGGTGTTTGCAAAATATATACGTGACCGGCTTTTACCAGATCAGGAAAAAATTGCAGGAAGAAAGTCATCATCAACAAGCGAATGTGCATACCATCCACATCGGCATCTGTAGCGATAACGATATTATTGTAATGCAAACCTTCTAAGCCATCTTCGATATTTAAAGCATGTTGCAACAGGTTAAATTCTTCATTTTCGTACACCACTTTTTTAGTCAGCTCGTAGCAGTTAAGCGGTTTACCTTTTAAACTGAATACAGCCTGACAATCAACATCACGCGATTTGGTAATCGAACCCGATGCCGAATCCCCCTCTGTAATAAACAAGGTAGTTTCGTAACGTTTTTCATGTGTGGTATTGAAGTGCACTTTACAATCGCGCAGTTTTTTATTGTGCAACGAGGCTTTCTTAGCCCTGTCGTTAGCCAGTTTTTTAATACCTGCAATATCTTTACGCTCGCGCTCCGATTGCATAATCCTTTTCAGCAAAGCATCGGCAACATCAGGGTTTTTGTGCAGGTAATCATCCAGCTCCTTTTTAACAAAATCGTTAATAAAAGTAGCTACTGAAGGTCCTTCTGGTCCCATGTTTTGAGAACCCAGCTTGGTTTTAGTCTGCGATTCGAAAACAGGCTCCTGCACACGTACAGAAATGGCCGCGATAATTGATGAACGCACATCAGAGGCATCAAACTCTTTCTTAAAAAACTCGCGAACGGTTTTTACTACTGCCGCCCTGAAAGCTGCCTGGTGGGTTCCACCCTGTGTAGTATGCTGGCCGTTAACAAACGAGTGGTAATCTTCGCCATATTGCTGACCATGGGTCATGGCAATTTCGATATCGGGCCCAATCATGTGGATAATCGGGTACCTGATTTCTTCGGGTTTATTAAATTTAGAAAGCAGATCATAAAGACCTCTTTCTGAAAAATATTTCTGGTTATTGAAATTTACCGTTAAGCCTGTATTTAGGAAAACATAGTTCCAAACCATGCTTTCTACAAAATCAGGTATGTAGTGGTAATTTCTGAAAATAGTTTCATCCGGATAAAAGGTAATCGCTGTACCATTACGCTGTGTGGTATCAATAACAGGTTGTTCCGTTACAATTTCTCCTTTAGAAAATTCTACTTTCTTGGTTTTTCCATCGCGGTACGATTGTACGGTAAAGCTGGTCGACAAAGCATTTACCGCTTTGGTACCCACACCATTTAAACCTACTGATTTTTGGAAGGCATTGCTATCGTATTTACCACCGGTATTAATTTTGCTTACACAATCAATTACTTTACCCAACGGAATACCACGGCCATAATCGCGCACATTTACTTTTTGTTCTGAAAGTGTAATCTCGATGGTTTTTCCGGTTCCCATCACAAACTCATCGATAGAGTTATCTACAATTTCCTTTAACAAAACATAAATACCATCATCCTGTGCAGAGCCATCACCAAGTTTTCCGATATACATACCGGGGCGCAACCTGATGTGCTCTTTCCAATCCAATGAGCGGATACTGTCGTCGTTATAAATTACTTCTGCCATAATGTGTTATCTGTTTATCAATCGAAACCAGTTTAGGTTTATACCGCAACAGCACCCAATGGTTCTGCTACCTTTTAATCAAATTGATAATTTTTGTAGAACATAAATCTGATCCCGTTTTTACAGTTTCAAAAATATTATACAATAATAGATTTATTCTGTGAGGCAAGCAAAAGAAAATATCAACACAATGATGGAAAAGGGAAGATGTAAAATGGTAGGTGTATGGTAAACAGTTGATGGTTTTAAGGATTAACTAAATCACTTCTTCCATTTACCTCCCTACCTCGCCCATCTTCCCCCTTCCATTTTACATCATACATCTTACCTATTACATAATTCCCTATCTTCATCCCACATAACAACTTATTCATGCAACAGAAAAAGCAGCTTTCGTTATTCGATTTATCTATGATTGTGGTAAGTCTGGTTATTGGCATGGGGGTGTTCCGCACGCCGGTAAATGTGGCCGCCAGGGCACAAATTCCCGAGCTGTTTTATCTTGCCTGGTTTATAGGTGGTTTTGTGGCTTTCTGTGGTGCATTAACCTATGCCGAAATCGGCTCGCGTTTTCCGGTAACGGGTGGCTATTATAAAATATTCTCGGCAGCCTATCACCCATCCATTGCCTTTGCCATTAATTGTATTGTGATCATTTCAAGCGCGGCTTCGGTAGCGGCCATATCTATTATTGGTGCTGAATACCTGAGTAAGATTATTCTGCCTCCAGCTATGCAAAACGAAACCTACCGGGTGGCCATAGCCATTACTACCATTCTGGTGTTTTATTTTATTAATCTGCTCGGTTTAAAGGCCAGTTCGAAAACCCAGAATGTATTAACAGTCATTAAAATCGGGATGATTTTAACCCTCATCTGTGCCGTATTTTTTGGTGGAAGCACCCAAACTTCCATACCCGTTTTTAAAACCACCAGTGGAGCCTTACCCAACTGGGCCGATTATGGCAAAGCCCTCGGACTTTGTTTAATTGCGGTTTCATTCTCATACGCAGGTTATGCTCAAACTATTAATTTTGGTGGCGAAGTTAAAGAACCTAAAAAAGTAATCCCACGGGCAATTATTATTGGTTTAACCATTATTGTAATCCTCTATCTGGCCATTAATTACGTGTATGTTAAGGTTATTGGTTTCGAAGAACTGAAATCGGCAGAAAGTATTGCTGCAATTCTGGCGGCTAAAATATTTGGCCCAGCCGGTTTCAATGCCCTTTCGGTGATTATCTTTTTCTCGGTAATGGGCTACGTTAATGTAAACCTTTTAAGCAACCCCAGGGCCATGTTTGCCATGGGCGAAGAAGGTGCGCTACCCAAAGTTTTTAGCAGCATGAATAAAAAAACGGAGGTGATTACCTTGAGCTTAACCGTTTTTACGCTGGTTGCCGTAGTAATTATTTTCTACGCTAAAACTTTTGACAAGATTTTAAACTACACCATATTTTTAGAAAGCATTAGTATGGCCAGTTCTGCAGCCACTATTTTTATCCTGCGCAAAAGAACTGCACATCTTGATAAAAAAACCATCTATACTGTCCCTTTATATCCTATATTGCCTATAATATTTATTGCTGCCTATACTTTTGTGGCGCTAAGCATTTACGCCGACGATCCCAATGCTGCACTAAATGGTTTATACATCTTTATTGGCTTTGTGGCAATTTATTTTGTGAGCAGATGGTTTAATAAAAAATAGTTTTATTCGCAGTTAAAACCTCGCAGGTTTTAAAAACCTGCGAGGTTTATAAAGTAGATTAATGAACAAAACACTCTCGCTAAAACAAGAAATTGCTTATGCTGCCGGTATGATTGGCTGGAGCACGATGACGAACATTATCATCGTTATGCTTCCCTTTTTCTACCTGCCACCAAGTAACGCAGGCCTCCCTCCACTTGTGCCGCAGCTTGTTTTATTCGGAGCCTTTAATATTCTTTCTATTATTGCCGCGTCGGGCCGGCTGGTCGATGCCCTTTACGATCCTTTTATTGCAGCTAAAAGTGATGCGAGTACCAACAAAAAAGGTAGGCGCATGCCCTTTATGAAATGGGCTATAATCCCTGCAATGCTTTTTTGTGGGCTGGTTTTTTACCCAATCCAAAAAACCGAAAGCCTGCACAATGCCTGGTGGTTAACCATTACCCTTTGTTTGTTCTTTGTATCGGTTACCACTTACATTATCCCCTACAATGCTTTACTGGCCGAAGTAACCAACACGCCAAGGCAAAAAGTAAAACTTTCGAGCTACCAGCAGGTAGGCTTTGTAATTGGTATTATTTTATCGGCTTGCGCCAATAATTTTGCCGATCTGGTACAAGATCATTTTCAGGTAGCCAACCGCAGCGAAGCTGTTCAAATCGCAATCTGGGGCTTATGTGCGCTATCGGGACTGGTAATGTTACTGCCTGTTTTTTTCATCAATGAGAAAGATTTTTCGGTAGCCAAACCTTCTCATATTCCACTTTGGGCAGCCATGAAAAACACCTTTAAAAACAGCAACTTTAAATATTATCTGATTTCTGATTTTGCTTTTTACACCGCTTTGAGCATTATTTCGAGTGGTCTGCTATACTTCTGCACGGTTTTGCTGGGGCTCCACGAATCAGAAGGTGGAAAATTTATGGCATCAATGGTTTTTGCCTCGTTGTTGTTCTATCCGCTGGTAAATTTTGGTTCGGCTAAAATAGGGAAGAAACCTTTTGTAATGCTCGCATTTGGGGTATTGTGCCTCATTTTTGTAACTATCTTTTTCCTTGGAAAATTACCTTTTGGTCCGCATACCCAAATTTATATGCTGGTTTTATCGGCTTCGTTTCCACTGGCTGCACTGGGCATTTTACCTACGGCTATATTGGCCGATATTGCCCAAAGAGATACTTTAGAAACCGGCGAAAACCACGAAGGAATGTTCTTTGCAGTAAAATATCTGTTTGTAAAACTGGGCCAAACACTGGGGATTGCTATTTTTGCCATGCTGACTATTTACGGCAAAGATCCGGGCAATGATTTTGGTCTGCGCCTGAATGGAATTGTAGGTTTTGGGCTCTGTTTAATTGCATTGCTGTTTTTTAGCAGGTTTAAAGAGGAGAAGTAGTTGGCGTTTAGCGTTTGGAGTTCGGCGTTTAGCGTTAGTATTCGCCACAATCTCTACCATATCACATATTTTACCTATCTTTGCGGCGAAGCAGAATTTCTTTATCATTTAAAGCAATCCGCAAGTTAGTCCTTCAACAAATGATTGTTCTAGCTTCTTCAACATAAAATATTACACAAAAACATACATGTTATTTAAAGAATTAAACCTCATTGAGCCAATTTTAAAGGCCCTTGAGACTGAGGGTTACACCCAACCTACGCCTATACAGGAGCAATCTATTCCAACCATATTAAAAGGTAAAGATTTATTGGGCTGTGCACAAACCGGTACCGGAAAAACCGCTGCCTTTGCCATCCCAATGCTGCAATTATTGCACGAAAAACACCTGAATACCAAGGTTAACAAAAACATTAAAGCTTTGGTTTTAACGCCAACCCGTGAGCTGGCTATCCAAATTGAAGATAGTTTTAAAGCTTATGGAAGCAATTTAAATTTACGTCGCCTGGTAATTTTTGGCGGTGTAAACCAGCACTCACAAGTTGAAGCACTGAAAAAAGGTGTCGATATTTTAGTGGCTACCCCCGGCCGTTTGTTAGATTTAATGAACCAGGGTTTTATCAATTTAAACACCATCGAACTTTTCGTTTTAGATGAGGCCGACCGTATGCTGGATATGGGTTTTATCCACGATGTAAAAAGAGTGGTAGCTAAACTGCCTGCGATCCGCCAGACATTGTTTTTCTCGGCCACTATGCCTGATGAAATACAAAAACTGGCCAACACCATTTTATCTAACCCTACTAAAGTTGAGGTTACGCCTATTTCTTCTACTGCAGAAACCATCGTTCAGTCGGTTTACTTTGTTGATAAACCTGATAAAAAGAAATTACTGATCCATCTTTTAGATGATAAGGATATTCAAACTGCCCTGGTATTTACCCGTACCAAACATGGGGCAGACCGGATTGTTAAAGATTTAGGTCATGCAGGTATTAAAGCGGCAGCCATTCACGGTAATAAATCGCAAAATGCCAGACAAAGGGCACTAACCGATTTTAAAGACCGTAAAATCCGTGTTTTGGTAGCTACCGATATCGCTGCACGTGGAATAGATATCGATCAGTTATCGCATGTTTTCAATTTCGAGCTACCGAATATTCCTGAATCTTATGTACATAGAATCGGTCGTACAGGTCGTGCAGGAGCAAACGGAATTGCCATATCGTTTTGTGATGCAGAAGAAAACGAATACTTACTGGATATCCAGAAACTGATTAAAATAACCCTTCCGGTTGTTGATGACCATCCTTATCCATTAAGTTGGGAAAATATGCTGGCTAAAAACCAGATTAAACGCAAACCACAAGCGCAATCGAAAGGTGGTGGCGGCGGTAAAAAAGGTGGTGGCGATGGCAACATGAGTGGCAAACCGCGCAATGCCAGCAACAACAGGAGATTTGGCGGAAACAGAAGAAAGAGAGACTAATTTGAGCTGAAAGACTAAAGCTCAAAGGCGAAAGCTAGATTAATATATAAGAAACCCCGAATTGATTACTCAACCCGGGGTTTCTTTTTTAAAGATCATTCAAGCTTTTTGCTTTAGTCTTTATGCTTTTAGCTTTTTAAACCACCACATTAATAATCTTTCCTTTTACGAAAATGATCTTTTTGGTTGGTTTTCCATCTAAGAATTTCAGGAATTGCTCATCGGCCAATAAAATGCTCTCTACTTCTGGCTGCGCTAAAGTTAAGCTCAGATTCAGGTTCATTTTCATTTTACCGTTAATAGAAACCGGATAAGCAAACTCATCTTCTACCAGATATTCGGGTTTAAAGGTTGGGAAAGCTGTGTAAGAAAGCGTTCCGGCATCGTTACCCAATAACACCCATAGCTCTTCGCAAATGTGCGGTGCATAAGGAGAAAGGATAATGACCATATCTTCCAAAATCTGACGGTTTTTACATTTCAGATCGGTTAGCTCATTTACCGCAATCATGAAGCTGGAAACAGAAGTATTGAAAGAGAAACGCTCGATATCATCCTGTACTTTTTTAATGATTTTATGCAATGCTTTGTGCTCGGCTTTGGTAGGCACCGCATCGTTTACATGGAATAACCACTCTTCGTTGTGGAACAAACGCCAGAATTTACGTAAGAACTTAAATACGCCCTCGATACCGTTAGTGTTCCAGGGTTTGCTTTGTTCTAATGGCCCTAAAAACATTTCGTACATACGCAAAGTATCGGCACCGTAACGCTCAATCAAATCATCGGGATTAACCACGTTGAATTTCGATTTCGACATTTTTTCTACCTCAACACCGCAGATGTATTTTCCACCTTCCAAAATAAATTCGGCATTGGCATATTCTTCTCTCCAGGCTTTGAATTTATTTAAATCCAGTGTATCGTTCTCCACGATATTTACATCAACATGCAATGCCGAAGTTTTATATTCTTTTCTTAAACCTGCAGAAACATAAGTATTGGTTGGTTTACCGTTTTCATCGTTAATGCGGTAAACAAAGTTACTACGACCTTGAATCATGCCCTGGTTAATCAGTTTTTTGAAAGGTTCCTCTTCTTTGGTATAACCCAAATCTTTCAAAAATTTGTTCCAGAAACGGCTGTATAATAAGTGTCCTGTAGCATGCTCAGAACCACCAATATACAAATCCACATCTTTCCAATATTCAACCGCTTCTTTTGAGGCAAAATCGTTGTCGTTATTGGCATCCATATAACGGTACCAGTACCAGCTGCTACCGGCCCAGCCCGGCATGGTGCTTAATTCGTAATGCTGACCAGCTGCCGGCACCCAATCTTCGGCCCTGGCCAAAGGTGGTTCACCGGTTTCGGTTGGTAAATATTTATCAATTTCAGGCAGTAAAAGAGGCAACTCCTCTTCCTGCACCAGGTAAGGTAATCCATCTTTAAAGTAAACCGGAATTGGCTCCCCCCAATAACGCTGGCGGCCAAAAATCGCATCGCGCTGACGGAAGTTAACTTTTGCTTTACCTGCGCCTTTTTCTTCTAACCAGTTATTCAAAAACGGAACAGCTTCCTGATAGGTCATTCCGTTAATAAAACCCGAATTGATGTATTTACCTTCTTTGGTTGGATCGGCCTGAACGTCGATATCTTTTTGTGCATCTAAAATCTGAACAATTGGCAAGTTAAAGTGCGTAGCAAATAACCAGTCGCGCTGATCGCCACTTGGCACTCCCATTACCGCACCTGTTCCGTAACCAGCCAGCACGTAATCTGCAATCCACAATTGAATACGTTCGCCACTTACCGGGTTAATTACATAAGTACCGGTAAAAGCACCCGAAACGGTTTTGGTATCGGCCATACGGTCTAACTCCGATTTCTTTTTGGTTAAAGAGATATAATCTTCGATAACCTGTTTTTGCGCTGGAGTAGTTAATTCGGCAACCCATTCGTGCTCTGGTGCCAATACCAGGTAAGAAACACCAAAAATAGTATCTACGCGGGTGGTAAAAACTTCAATATAGTCCGAAGTCCGGAGTCCGGAGTCCGAAGTCTCAATTGCAAACTTCACCGATGCACCTACACTCTTACCAATCCAGTTGCGTTGCATTTCTTTAATTGGCTCTGGCCAATCGATAGTGTCCAAGCCTTGCAAAAGGCGATCAGAATAGGCGGTAATACGCATACTCCACTGCATCATTTTCTTTTGCTCAACCGGGAAACCGCCACGTTCAGAAAAACCGTCTTTTACTTCATCATTTGCCAAAACGGTACCTAAGGCAGCACACCAGTTTACGGTACTCTCCCTCAAATACGTTAAGCGGTATTTTAATAATTCTTCTTGTTTTTCCTCATCGGTAAAAGTTGCCCAATCACTTGGCAGGAAAGATTTAACATCGTCATCGCAGGCCGCTTTCACATCAGCAGATCCTGAAGCATTAAACTTTTCGATCAAAGTGGTAATGTCTTCTGCCCTGTCGTTTTCGATGTTATACCACGAGTTGAACAACTGCATAAAAATCCACTGCGTCCATTTGTAATAAGATGGCTCGCTGGTACGCACTTCCCTACTCCAATCGAAAGAAAAGCCAATCTGATCTAGTTGGCGGCGATAAGTTGCAATATTAGCTTCGGTGGTAATGGCCGGGTGCTGACCGGTTTGTATGGCGTATTGCTCTGCAGGTAAACCGAACGAATCGTAGCCCATTGGATGCAATACATTAAAGCCCTTAAGACGTTTGTATCTCGAAAAAATATCAGATGCAATGTAACCCAGTGGATGGCCAACATGTAAACCTGCACCAGATGGGTACGGAAACATATCTAACACATAATACTTTGGCTTATCAGAATTGCTTTCGGCTTTAAACGTTTGATTGTCTGCCCAAAATTTCTGCCACTTTTGTTCTATTTCTTTGAATTGGTAATCCATTGCAGGTTTTAAAATTTTTAATGCGCGAAATTACGCAAATAAAGGGGCTTAAAAAAGCAGATCAACGATATTATTTTGGCTATTGGAATGCAGAATTATAAGGAGTTACACTTTGAAAGATGTCATCCACATCCTGCTGAAACCAAAATCTAAGCACCTGATTTAATTATTATTCAATATATTTGAGTATTCAAAATGAGTGGCTATGACACATCTGACAATCGAAAACAAGAAATACGTACTCATCCCCGAAGAAAATTACCAGGCGCTACAAAAAGTAGCAGCTTTAAAAAACCATCCCGAAAAAACATTTTCTATTAATGAGGCACGAGCCCATAGTAAAAAATTGATCGAAAAATGGGCTACAGAAAAATAACCATCAAGACCTCGCAGGTTTTAAAAACCTGCGAGGTCTAAATAAAAAAACGCCATTGATTCGAAACCAATGGCGCATTCAAATAATAAGGTGATCTGAATATTATCTCGACAGGGAATAAACCTTTTTAATTCTGTTGTTGATAGTTGCCGTAAATTCAAATTTGTTTCCTGTAATGCTATTTACCCTACAGAAATTGCTTCCATCGTTCAAATCCATGGTAAACTGATCGGAATAAATGATAATATAAGTACCGATAGTTCTGTTACCCGATAAACTCACTTCTACCTGATCGTCGTTGTTGGCTTTGTAATCAACATAATCGCTGGTTTTACCATAAGTTACATCGCCATTAATTTTGGTAGGATCTTTTAAGGTCTCATCAGCCGTGTAGCCGGTGGTAACAATCCTATCCAATTTCCATCTTCCAAGCATTTGCGCTTTTAACGATGTAGTGTCCTTTTTGCAGGAAATAATCGTACTAGCCACAATCAATAGCATGCCCAGTAATGTAATTTGTCTTTTCATAATGTAAAATTTAGTCTTAAGTTCTTATGATTAACGGCGTTTCAACAAATTTCGTACCGTATTTTGACAAAAGGGTGAATTAATTAAACAATTTAATCTTCGAACTAAAACTTTAACCTATCCGTTAATGTTCATTTAAAGGCCTTTTAAATTGGTGTTTATCAGGTATAATTTATATTTTCGCAGAAACAAAAATGAAATACATGGAAGAATTCGAAGTAAGTGATGCATCTAAGAAAACCAAAACCGTATACATCTCTACTATCATTAGTATCGCCTTGGTTTTATTAATGCTGGGACTGCTTGGGTTGGTACTTGTACACGCCAAAAACTTGTCTAACTACGTTAAAGAGAACATTGTTTTAAATATTATTGTGGATGAAGGCGCAAAAGAAGCCGATGTACTGGCCTTTCAGAAAGAGTTAAATACTAACCCTGCCGTAAAGCAAACACAATATGTAAATAAGGAGCTTGCAGCGAGAAATTTAACACAGGATTTAGGCGAAGATTTTGTTAACTTTTTAGGTTACAACCCCTTAACTTCTACTTTCGATGTGTATTTAAAAGCAGAATATGCAAACAACAAAAGCATCGATGCCCTGAAAGCCAGTATCTCTAAAAACCCTGTTGTTAAAGAGGTGGTTTACCAGAGTTCGTTAATTGATATGGTAAATAAAAACATCAGTACCATTGGTTTAATTATTTTAGCATTTGCCATCTTGTTGTTAATTATTTCTATCGCACTGATAAACAACACTATACGATTAGCCATTTACTCGCAACGCTTTTTAATTAAAAGTATGCAGCTGGTTGGTGCAACGAAAAATTTTATCCGACGTCCTTTCTTATTGTACGCTGCCCTGCACGGTTTAATTGCGGCCTTTATTGCCATTATTATCCTGTTGGCCACTTTAATATATGCCCGTAAAGAAGTACCGGAGATTATAATTTTAAATAATTATACCGAATTTGGCTTCGTATTTATAGGCCTTTTAATTGTGGGCATTTTTATAACAGGCATTAGTACCTGGTTTGCAGTAAGCAGATATTTACGTTTAAAATCTTATCATCTTTACAGATAATGACAGAAAAAAAAACAAGTCCGGTTGTTAAGGACGTTAAAAGCGAATTGGTTTTTACCAAGAAAAACTATCAGTTATTGTTAATCAGCATTGCTATTGTAGTAGTTGGTTTTATTTTAATGATGGGCACCACGGGCGATATTTACGATTTTAGAAGAACTTTACTGGCACCTGTTGTTGTGCTTTTTGGCTTCGCTTTCGGAATTTACGCCATTCTTAAAAAATAATACCCTTCAAAAGAAAATATTTAGAAAACGCTTAATTTTAAATTGAGCGTTTTCTTTATTTTTTGCTATTTCAAAACAAATATGAACTCTTTTCAAGCCATTGTCCTTGCTATTATTGAAGGAATAACTGAATTTTTACCTGTTTCAAGCACCGGACACATGATTGTTGCATCATCTTTTATGGGCATTGCATCAGATCCGTTTGTAAAGCTATTTACCATTGCCATACAGCTGGGTGCTATCCTTTCGGTTTTGGTATTATATTTTAAAAGGTTCTTTAAATCAATTAATTTTTACATCAAACTATTGGTTGCTTTTATTCCCGCAGCGATATTTGGATTGTTATTAAGCAAAAAAATTGATGAACTTTTAGAAAGCCCAATGGCGGTTGGTATTTCGCTTTTAGTTGGTGGCATAATTTTGTTATTTGTTGATAAATGGTTTAACAAAGCTACAATTGATGAAGAAGAAAATGTAAGTTATTTAACGGCATTAAAAATTGGTTTTTTCCAGTGTATTGCTATGATACCTGGCGTTTCGCGCTCGGGAGCCACTATTGTTGGTGGCATGAGCCAAAAACTGAGCAGAAAAGTTGCAGCCGAATTTTCGTTCTTTTTAGCCGTACCAACCATGTTTGCCGCTACAGCTAAAAAACTTTACGATTTTTATAAAGAAGGCCACACCATTACCCACGAGCAAACCAGCCTGCTCATTATTGGTAACGTGGTTGCCTTTATTGTAGCCCTTTTGGCCATTAAAAGCTTTATTGGTTATTTAAACAAAAATGGTTTTAAAATTTTCGGTTGGTACCGGATTGCTGCCGGCTTAATTATCATCATCCTGTTATTGAGCGGTCATAACTTACAAATTATATAGCCCCTCTAAATACCTAAACCACAAACAAAAAGGATAAATGCAGGTAATAAGCATCTGTGTTTATCTGTGCGCATCTGTGGTAAAAAAACAATATTGAATCCGTATCTTTGCGCAAAAAAGATTTGTGAGTACCGAAAATTCTAAGTTTAAAGATTTCCAATTTGCCGAAGGCGAACTGCTGTTAATTAATAAACCATACAAATGGACCTCATTTGATGTGGTTGGCAAGATCCGTAATTCTTTAAAACCATTAAAGCTAAAAGTTGGCCACGCAGGCACATTAGATCCACTGGCAACAGGTTTGCTGATTATCTGCACTGGCAAATTAACCAAGCAGATTGATACCTTTCAGGCAGAAGAAAAAGAATATACCGGCACCATGATATTGGGCGCCACCACCCCATCGTTTGATATGGAAACAGAGGTTGACGAAACTTTTGATATCAGCCAAATTACCAACGAAGAAATTTATGCAGCCTGCCAGCCTTTTATTGGCGATATTGAGCAGTACCCACCTGCACACTCAGCAGTAAAGGTAAATGGCGAACGTTTGTACGTTAAAGCCAGGCTGGGCGAAGCAGTAGAATTACGCAAACGCTTTGTAAGCGTTCCCGAATTTGAAATTACCCGTATCGAACTTCCTGAAATCGATTTCAGGGTGGTGTGCAGCAAAGGAACCTATATCCGCTCGTTAATATCCGATTTTGGCAAACAGCTTAACAACGGGGCTTATCTTTCTAAACTTACCCGTACCCGCAGCGGAAACTTTTTGCTTAAAGATGCGTTTGAGGTATTAGAACTTGTTAATTATATTCGTAGCAAGAAAGAAGAAGCTAAAACCCAGGCGGAAGCATGAACCACATTAAAAACAAGAACACCAGATTTGTAAAAGAAATTCTTTTAATTATTGCAGGTGTTACTTCTGCTTGTTTTGGCTTAAAAAGCTTTTTAATGCCCAGCCATTTTATTGATGGCGGTGTAACCGGTATTTCACTTTTGCTTAGCACCTTAACAGGCTGGAATTTATCGTACCTCATTGTGCTCATCAATATTCCATTTGTAATATTGGGCTACCGGCAAATTGGTAAAGGCTTTGCGCTTAAAACTGCCATTGCAATTGCAGCACTTTCATTAGCCTTAATTTTTCTGCCGTTTCAACCCATTACCCACGATAAATTGCTGATAGCCTTTTTTGGCGGACTATTTTTGGGCGGCGGGATAGGTTTGGCTATGCGTGGGGGTTGCGTAATTGATGGTACCGAAGTATTAGCACTTTATATCAGTAAAAACAGTATTTTAACTGTCGGCAACATTATCCTGATCCTAAACATCATTATTTTTGCTTTTGCGGCCTACTTTTTAAACATCGAAACCGCTTTGTATGCTATATTAACTTATTTATCGGCGTCGAGTACTATAGATTTTATTGTTAACGGCATTGAGCAATATACCGGTGTTACCATTATTTCTGAGCATCAGGAAGAGATTAAAAGTTTTATTATTACCGAAATGAAACGGGGCGTTACCATTTATAAAGGTGAAGGAGGCTATGGTGAAAAAAAAGATATAGATATTATTTTTACCGTAGTAACCAAACTCGAAATGAGCAAATTACAAACTGCTATCAGACAAATTGATGCTGATGCTTTTGTAATACAACAACAGATTGCAGATTTAAAAGGTGGCGTTGTAAAACGACATGCCTTACATTAGGACTTTACCACAGATTTGCACAGATAAACACAGATACTTGAATATTAAATCAGTGTTTATCCTTTTAATCTGTGATTAATTATTTTGCCCAGAGGCAATGATTTTAACTTAATTACATTGAAAATATATCACAACCTATCCGAGTTTTCGAAATTAGAGAACGCTATTGTAACCATTGGCACTTTTGATGGGGTACATTTCGGGCACCAGAAAATTATTAAACAACTGGTGCAAAAGGCAAAAGCCGATAACGGCGAAAGTGTAATCCTTACTTTTTTTCCACACCCCCGAATGATCATTGATCCTGAAAACCAGGATCTAAAAATGATCAATACCATTAATGAAAAAGCTGATATTTTAAAGCAGCTCGGCGTAGATCATTTGATTATTACCCCATTTACGCGCGATTTTTCTAATCAGCTGCCCGAAGATTATATTAAAAATACTTTGGTTGATAATATTGGCACTAAACACATCATTATTGGCTACGACCACCGCTTTGGCAAAGACCGTTCGGGTAATTTAACCGATTTAAAAGCTGCAGGAGTTCATTATGGCTTTACGGTTGAAGAGATAATGGAGCAGGATATCCACGATGTGGCCGTAAGTTCGACCAAAATACGTCAGGCGCTTTTAGCTGGCGATGTAAGTTTGGCCAGCGACTACCTGGGCTATCCCTTTTCTATTTTCGGCAGGGTAATTAAGGGCGATAAAATTGGTCGTACTATCGGCTTCCCCACAGCAAATATCTTTGTAGAAGAAACTTATAAGCTCATTCCCGGCGATGGCATTTATGCAGTTACTGTTGAGATGAGTTCGGAGTTTAGCGGTGAGGGTTTAGGGGTTAAACAATTCCAAACTCCAGACTCCGGACTCCGGACCTACCGGGGTATGGCTTACATCGGGCAACGTCCTACCATAAACGGCATGACCAGAAATATTGAGGTGAACATTTTCGATTTTAACCAGGAAATTTATGGTCAGGATATTAAAATGAACTTCTTAAAGTTCTTACGTCACGATGTAAAATTTACAGGCTTAGAAGCTTTAACCATTCAGCTACAAAAAGACAAGGAAGCTACTTTAGCTTTTTTCGAAACGGCAGGTTAAAAGCATAAAATCACGTTTTTGCTTTCAAAAAAGCCTCATTTTCGCTATATTAGCAGCAATGAGGCTTTTTTACATCATTTTCTTCTGCGTTATTTCCATTCCTTTTGCGGTACTCGCATCGCAGAAAAAACAAGATAATGCCTTATCTAAAAGCCAAAAAATAAGTTTTACAGCGGGCAAAATAAACAAGAAACTAAAAAGTGATCTCCAACCCGATAACGATAGTCTGCAGAAAGACCTGGTTAATAACCCTGTTCTTAAAATATCATCATCCGCTTTTTTACTACTTAGTTTTTTAGTATTTCTTTTCGTAAAATACAACACTGCCGATACCAAAGCTGTAATCAAAAGATTCAATTATAATTATTGGTGCCTTTTTAAAATGCTGTACCCAAAACATGTTTTTTGGTAAGTAATTTCATTTTTTAACCGCAGTAATGCGGTACAGTTAAAAATGCCGGGGTTTTGCCCGAACATAAATTATTTAATATCATTACTCATTTTTATAGATGCATTTACCAGATTTAATTGCCGATTTAGGGTTAATTCTTGCTGCCGCAGGGATAACCACACTTATATTTAAAAAAATTAAACAGCCCCTTGTTTTGGGCTACATATTGGCTGGCCTTTTGGTTGGCTCACACCTTAGCTTTTTCCCTTCCGTTACCGATACCAAAAGCATTAACATTTGGGGCGAAATTGGGGTAATTTTCCTGCTGTTTAGCTTGGGTTTAGAGTTCAGTTTTAAAAAACTGGTTAAAGTAGGTGGTTCTGCCTCCATTACCGCTATAGTAAAGGTGCTGTTCATCATTTTGGTCGGTTATTTTGTAGGTAAAGCCATGGGCTGGGCAGATATGGACAGCTTGTTCCTGGGCGGAATTTTATCGATCTCTTCAACCATGATTACCATCAAGGCTTTTGAGGAGCTTGGCCTAAAACATAAAAAATTTGCAGGACTGGTTTTTGGTGTCCTGATTGTAGAAGATCTTGTGGCCATTTTGCTGCTCGTACTTTTCTCTACCCTCGCAGTCAGCCAGCAATCGGCTGGTACCGAAATGCTTTACTCGATATTAAAACTAGCGTTCTTTTTAGTGTTATGGTTTTTGGGTGGTATCTTTTTAGTCCCTTCTTTTTTAAAAGCTACAAGAAAATTAATGAACGATGAAACCATGTTGGTGGTATCGCTGGCGTTGTGTTTGGTAATGGTTTTACTTGCCGATAAGGTAGGGTTCTCTCCTGCTTTAGGCGCATTTATTATGGGTTCTATTTTGGCCGAAACTACCCAAGCCGAGAGAATTGAACACCTCACCAAATCAGTAAAAGATTTATTTGCAGCAGTATTTTTTGTATCAGTGGGTATGCTTATTGACCCTACTATGCTGGTTAAGTATTGGGTACCTATTTTAATTGCCACGCTGGTGATTATTATCGGTAAAATCATTTTTACCATTTTAGGCGCATTGCTGTCTGGTCAACCTTTAAAAACTTCGGTACAATCAGGTATGAGTTTGGCACAAATTGGTGAGTTTTCATTTATCATCGCCTCATTAGGTTTAACGCTAAAAGTAACCAGCGATTTCCTTTACCCTATTGCCGTAGCCGCTGCTGCCATTACCACTTTTACCACGCCATACCTGATTAAACTTTCGGAACCTTTTTACGAGTTCTTAAAACGTGTTTTACCCAAAAAATGGCAGGATGGAATTGAGCGCTACAGCTCCAGTACCGAAGGTATTACCACTTTAAGCGATTGGAAAGTTTTATTGCGGTCGTACATTTTTAATACCATCATCCACTCGGTTATTATCATTGCCATTATTTTTTTGGCTTACCGTTATGTGCAGCCTTTTATTGTGCGCAACATTGCCGATAGTTTAACTTCTATAATTATCAGTATCATTGCTTCATTCATTCTGATGTCACCATTTTTATGGGCATTATCTATCCGAAGGATTCAGAAAACAGCCTATTCTCACCTGTGGCTAAATAAAAAGTATACCCGCGGACCACTAATTGCCATTGAATTTTTCAGGATTGCCCTTGGTATATTTTTCGTTGGCTTTTTAATGTACGAATTCTTCGACACCTGGATTGCAGCGGTTATTGCATTGGGTCTGATTATTTTCGGAATGGTAATTTTCTCCAGAAAACTGCAATCGTTTTACGATAAACTGGAAAGACGTTTCATTTTAAATCTAAATGCGAGGGAAAACCAAAAACCAGATATTTTACCTTGGGATACCCACTTAACCGAGCTGACAGTTTCGCCTGAATCGGAAGTGGTAGGCAAAACCCTTACCGATTTAATGATCAGAGAAAAGTATGGAGTAAACATTGCGCTAATTGAGCGCGGCAGAAACAATATTCCAACGCCTGGACGTGATGAAAGACTTTACCCTAACGATAAACTGCTCTTAATCGGTGCCGATGACCAGCTCGCAGCCGTAAAAGCCATTTTAGAAGTAGATAAACCAGAAACCTTTGAGGAGAACAACTTCCCAAATAAAGAAATGACCTTGCAGAAAGTGGTTGTACATGCCGAATCGCCTGTTCATGGCTTAAGTATCAGAAATGCCGGAATCAGGGAGAAAGCGCAGGCACTGATTGTGGGTATTGAACGCGGTGCCGATCGTATTTTAAATCCCTCATCTGATTTTGTTTTCGATACTGGTGATGTAATTTGGATTGTAGGAAACAATAAGAAGATTAAGGAGGTTATTTAATTGTCGGAGGTCATTGGTCCGAAGTCGGAAGTCAGGGTGCCAAAAGCTGTAACTAAAAACTTCGGACTAATGAATTAAAAACATATATTCGTACAGAACCTAACCTATGAGAGTCGACAGAGAAAAGAGTGAATTTCTGGATGAGATGATTGAGCAATGGCAAAGCGATGGCTTAATTAACGAAGAAACCGGCGAGAAACTTCGTAAAAGTTATGAGGCTAAAAACTTCGACTGGCTACGTTTGGCACAATATGCATTTTGGGTTGCATTGGCCTGCGGGTTTATTGCCCTGGGCTCATTACTGATCGACAATTCAATTTTAAACTATTTAAAAAGGGTTTACAATACACCAAATATTGTAATTGCAATTGTATCGGGTGGATTAGCGGGCTGGCTCTATATTTTAGGTTTCAGACGCAAAAAGAACCTGCCGCATCTCAAATTCAGCAACGAAGCCATTGTTTTTTCGGCCATTTTACTAACGGCAAATGCTGTTGCCTATTTTGGGAAAGCGTTGGATAACGGCTCGGGCAATTTTTCTATCCTGATCCTCATTTCGGTTTTCATTTACGGGGCTTTAGGTTACATCTTTAATTCGAGGCTCATCTGGATTTTTGCTTTAATCTCCTTGGGAGCCTGGTTTGGCACAGAAACAGGTTATCTCAGTCGCTGGAATTACTATTTCCTGGGTATGAATTACCCATTGCGTTTTGTTCTTTTTGGTGCGATTTTAACAGCGGCATCATTCATTATGAAAGCAGTTCCTAAAACCCGGCATTTTTTCCAGGTTACTTACATCGCCGGAATGGTGTATCTGTTTGTAGCGTTATGGGCGCTATCGGTATTTGGCAATTTTGCCAGTCTTGATGAGTGGTATAAAGTAAGACAGCTGAGTTTATTTTACTGGGCATTAATTTCTGCAGCTATTTGTGTAGCCAGTACGTTGTTTGGTTTAAAATACCGCGATGATATTGCCCGAGAGTTTGGTATCACATTTTTATTCATTAACCTCTATACACGCTACTTTGAGTACTTTTGGGATAGCTGGCACAAAGCATTATTCTTTTCTGTTCTGGCAGCCTCTTTTTGGCTTATCGGACGAAAAGCAGAAAAGATATGGAACGTGGAGTTTTTGAAGTAGATGTTGCGTCATTTCGAGCGAAGTGCAACGAAGTCGAGAAATCTATCCTTATAGATCTCTCCATTCCACTGCGTTCCAGTCGAGATGACGACCGTTTTATTAAGTTATAATCCTGAGCGGAGTCGAGGGATCTCAATTGCCTGCTAAATTAAAACAGTCAGACACTGCCTGGCGAATTTGAAAATATCCATATTTTCTAAAGGTGTTTAGAAAGTCTAAAATGAATTAGAATTAATGAAAATATACCAGCAAGCCTTAACACTCAGAGAAAGGAGAAGAGGCTTCCATATCATTACCAGCGAGATTGAATATGCTTTACCACAGATTGCCGAAATTTCGGCAGGAGTATGCCAGGTTTTTATTCAACATACTTCAGCCTCATTAACCATCAACGAAAATGCCGATCCAACGGTCAGAGCTGACTTTGAAATGTTCTTTAACAAAACAGTTAAAGAAAACGATCCGGATTATGAACACGATTACGAAGGATCGGACGATATGCCTGCACATCTAAAAGCAGCAATTTTAGGCAGCTCGGTAACCATTCCCATTCGTAACGGCCGTTTAGCATTAGGCACCTGGCAGGGCATTTACCTTTGCGAACACCGTAATTATGGCGGGCAAAGGAATCTGATTGTGACCGCATGGGGCACTTAATTCTACGTTAAGCTTTCTTCACCTCTTCTTTAATTTCAGGGTGATTATCTTGTATAGAGCTGTTTCCGGTTTCTACTTCAATTTCTTTGGTGGTAACGGCATAATGAGAAGGATAAATTTCTGAGCCAAAAGCTACCGCATAAGCTTTGGTAAACTCGGCACCAAAATATAGAATGATGGAAGAATAATAAGTCCAAAGCAATACCACCACGAGCGAACCAGTTGCACCATAAGTACCACCCACATTGCTTTGCCCAATGTATAAGGAAATGGCAAACTTGCCAATCATAAATAAAACGGCAGTTACGATGGCACCTGCAGCAACATCTTTCCATTTAATGATCGCATCGGGTAGAACTTTGAAAATCACGCCAAATATTAACGAAATCACGGCCAGCGTAACAACCTGGTTAATAATATAAAAAACAACAATTGATATGTCTTCAAACCGGGCCTGCAGCCCTTTACTAAAGGCATCGAGCACCGAGGTTATTGCTAACGATACCAGCAGCACAAAGCCTAAACTGATAATGACCGAGAATGACAAAAACCGGTTTTGCAGCATTTTTACCCAGCCTCTTTTCGGTTTGGGCTTAAGTCCCCAGATGGTATTAATCGAATCCTGAATATCGCCAAAAACAGTTGTAGCCCCGATTAAAAGCGTAACAATACCAATAATTAAAGCTATAGTGCTTTTGCCATCGAGATAGGCATTTTTGATCAACTGCTGCAAAGAAACCGCCGACTCGCGACCCAAAAAACTTTCCAGCTGCGCATAAACCTGTCCTTCGGCAATTTCGCGACCTAAAAATATGCCGCAGAGCGAAATGATTACGACTAACAGTGGTGCCATCGAAAATACCGTGTAGTAAGCCAAAGAGCCACTTAGTTTGGTAACCTTATGATCGGTAAAACCTGTAAATGATGCTTTTAAAATACACCAGATTGCCTTAAAAGTAATTTTATTCTTAGCCATAAGCAGTTTAAGGATGATATGTTAATATTTAAACCGCTGTTTTTTCGAATTGTTTGGGATTATATTTAATGGCTTAAACAACAAAGCCCCGGTTTAAAACCAGGGCTTTGTACTCAATTTGCTTAATATAACCTACTTGGCTTTAATCCATAGAGCAATATCGTTTACCAAAGTTTCTGATACGCTAACGGCCGCCTGGTACTGCGCCATGGTGCCCTTTTCGCTTTGTGAACTTAACAAGTGATTTAAATCGGGATAGAATTTCAGCACAACATTTTTCTTTTTCGCTAATGCCGCATTCCATAGATCGAAATCGGTTTTACCTACCTGAAAATCATTTCCACCTTGTAAAATATAGATTTTAGGTTTACTCAGGCTTTTTGCCACTGCTAACTGGTTGTACGAATTTAAATCGGCCCAATATTTTGCAGGCAGGCCTAAAATAACCGAATCGGGTTTGATGGTTGTACCCAATTGCGTAATCCTGCTCTTATCAATCTCAATCATGGCATCGGCTAATTGCTTTTTAAGGGCAGCCGTTGTATCACTGGCCAGGTTGAACATGTAATTATTCTGATCTACAATAATATCGGTCAGCTTTCTGGCAGGTGCTGCAGCCAAAATTACTCCAGCCAAATCGGGTGTAAGTGTTGCCATTTTAGGCGCCAGCATCCCACCCAGGCTATGTCCAAATACATAAACGCCCTTTGGGTCGGCACCTGCAACAGTTTTAGCCACTGCAATGGCCGCAGCAGCATCATCTAATACTTCTTCTTTTACTGTATAAGGTGTTGCAAATTCGTTAGGGTAAATTAAAGTCCGTTTTACATACCGAATAGAACCGATCCCTTTTGAAGCAAGGCCACCAGCCAGATCTTTAAACGGTTTGTTAGCCCCAACGGTTTCGTCCATGTCGCCTGGTCCTGAGCCGTGCACAAAAACCACCATCGGAAAGTTCTTCGCATTTTTGGGCGTGGTTACAATTGCCGCCAGCTGCTTGCCGGCAGGGCCAATGTAAACCGATTTTTCACGGTACAAACTGGTATCTACATAAGTTGGTTTTAAATAAGAGGCTACTTTTTTCGAGGGTGCCAGAAATATCCCCACTATCTTTTGCTGTTTATTGAATCCGAGTATAAAATTCTGATCGCCATTGGCAAATTTGCCTTCAACGGTAACAGAGAAAAATTCGCCCTGCGCTTTACTTTGAATGGCATCGAAAGATTCGGATTTACCAAATTTGGTGCCGATATCACCCCAAAGTTTTTTTAAACTTTCTTCCGGCAGTTTAGTCTTTAGCGTATCATCAAAAAAGGCATGCGCCTGGTTAAATTTTTCTTCCTGTAAGAGTTTAAAAAAGTCGTTGGCACTGTTAAACAACTGAATTACATTCTGAGAAAATGCAGTTGTAGTAAACAGTAAGGCAATTATAAATAGGATGCTTTTCTTCATGCTTGGTTTGTTTGATTGAGTTGCAATGTACCAAAGTTAATAATATTTGGTATGCAAAAGTTTGTAAACAAACAAGCCATTTAGTTTTAACTATTTTTAACATTTGTCTGCATCTTCTTCCACAAAATGTAGGGAATAAACATAATAACCAGTGCTACCAAAGGTGGAATTAAAAGCCCCGCACCATCGCCAACAAAGGCGCGTGAGGCAAAAGCGCCAATAAAATTAATGGCAAAACCTGCAAAGGCCCATTCTTTAATGGCTACAAACTTTTGCTGTACAATGGCCAAAGCCCCCAGTAGCTTTGCAATGCCCACAATAATGAGCAGATACATGGGGTAGCCCAGGTGTCTTAATACTTCTTTACCTGCTTCCTGTTGTGTTACCCCGCCAAAGCCATCCATTAGCATCATCAGGGCAAAAATAATTGTGGCAATCCAGTACCACGTGCTTAACTTTTTCATTTTTATTGGTTATCGTAATTAATTAGCCAGTTGTTGCCGTAGCGATCGGTTAAATCGCCAAAAATAGCCCCCCAGAAGGTTTCCTGTAAAGGATGTACAGCTTTACCCCCTGTAGAAAGTTTATGGTAAAACAGTTGGGCTTCTTCTTCCGAATTGCAATTGAGCATCATCGAAACGGCATTTCCTTTTATTAAGCCGGCCTCTTCTACCATATCGGTTGCCATAATTACCAGATCGTCTTTAGCCAAAACTGCATGTAAAATGCTTTTCTCTAAATAATGGGGCATTTTTGTGGCTATGGGCGATTCGCCGATGGTTTGCAGCGTTAATTCGCCACCCAGGCAATCCTGATAAAAAATCATTGCTTCGCGACAATTGCCGTTAAAGGTTAAATAGGAGTTGATGTGTGCCACGTGATTCTATTTTTGGATGCCCACCATACAGCGCACATCAGTTTCGTTTAAATACATTTCTAAGCAATAGCCGTTAGGATCGATGTTGGGATCGTTCAGCATCTTTTCGAAAGCTTTCCCGATTTGCGAAACATCCTGCATAAAATCAGGGATCAGTTCACTAATGTAGGCTCCCTTTTTAATGGTAAAATGTTCGAGCTCCGAATTTTCCTCTTCCAATTCTTCCACAGCTGCTTTATATGCAATTCCGCGGTTTCCATCAGGTCGGCTAATACCAAAGTACCTGCGCTTGTTATTAGGTGGAAACAGGGTATGCAATTTTTGATGTGCAGCCAGAACACCATCCGGAAAAGAACTCGCAGTAATGCAAAGCACTTTAATATCTTCTTCTATTGTGTAAGTTTCCATAATTTAACAGTTAACAATACAAACATACGGGCAGAAACCGACAGCTTAAACCTGTAGAAACGACAATTGCAGGGGTTGTTTACGACAATACACCTCGCTATATTTGTAATGATGAATACCAGCTCCCAAACCTTAGGGGATGTTACCTAACCAATAAAATAAGCATAGACTAATGAAACATGTATCTATCCTAATTCCCGAAACTGCCGTAATTGAAGCTATTGCCGACCCGCGCTATCTGTTTACTGCCGTTAACGAATTTTTACAGGCATCTGGCAAGCTGCCATTGTTTAAAGTAGAGCTTGTAGCCATGACCAAAGAAGTGCGTTTAAATAACAGCCTTTTTTCGGTACATGCAGATAAGTTGTTGCACGAAGTTGAAAATACCGATCTTATTTTTGTGCCGGCCATTAGTGGGAATGTTAATTATGCCATGGATATAAACCGCGATTTGCTACCCTGGATTACCAAACACCATGCTAAAGGTGCCGAAGTAGCTTCGTTATGTTTAGGGGCTTTTTTACTGGCTGCTACAGGCTTGCTAGATGGTCGAAAATGCTCTACCCATTGGTTGTTTGCCAACCAGTTTAAAGAAATGTTTCCGGATGTTGAGCTGGTAGATGGCAGTATCATTACCGATGCACAAGGGCTATACTCAAGTGGTGGGGCAAACTCTTACTGGAACCTGCTTTTGTACCTGGTAGAAAAATATACCGACCGCGATACCGCTATTTTGGCGGCGAAATATTTTGCTATTGATATCGACAGGGAAAGTCAGCTGGCTTTTATGATGTTTCAGGGGCAGAAAGGACATGAAGATGCCAAAATTAAAAAAGCACAGGAATTTATTGATGGCAACTACCAGGATAAAATCACCGTCGACCAACTGGCGGATATGCTGGCACTAGGCCGGAGAAGTTTTGAACGAAGATTTAAAAGTGCTACTAAAAATACGGTAATCGAATACATCCAAAGGGTTAAAATTGAAGCAGCTAAACGCAGTTTCGAATCGAGCCGAAAAAATATTACCGAAGTGATGTTCGATGTGGGATATACCGATACGAAATCGTTCAGGGATGTTTTTAAGAAAATTACCGGCCTAACCCCAATTGAATACCGCAACAAATACCATAAAGCAGCCCCGGTATTACAACAGGTTTAAATTAACACATGAGGGTATAAAACCATTATTTTAAAAAAAAGTTAAAAATAAATTAATCTATACACAATATATTTTGTTAATAGCGTTTATGTATGTGAGAGCGTTAATTTAGATGACGGGGATGCTGCCTTAGGGTGGAATCCCCGTTTCTTTTTTGGCATGGAGCGAGGAGCAGAGGCATAGTGTTTTGTGTTCCAAGCCTTTTACTGCTTATGATTTTTTATCATTCAAAGCACCCCATGCTCAGAGCCCCATGCACTCTGCTATTTCCACAAAAAAAGGGACACCTGTTTAAAAAATGTCCCCTTTTAAGATATATGATAGAGTGGTGATTTTTATTCTGCTTTATCAGTAAAATCAACTGGTTTCTTTTCGAAATACTGATCGAAGTTTTGAACTTTTTTAGGTTTTAAGATGACATATAAACCTAATCCAATCAATACCAAAGCTGTGCTGATTCTTGACACATCAAAATCAAAAACAGTTATGGATTTAAGGGTAAACAAACCACCAATGATGGTTAAGGCCAGCCAGCCGCTACCGTTAAAATTTTTGCGGTAACCCAACCACAAACCAATGCCCAACATTATCGTATGCCATTTTAATATCCAGTATGGAATGTCTATTCCCGAATTTCTAAGTAAGCATACCGAACCGATTACTAAGATTAAAATGCCTAAACCAAATTGTTTATCAGCGTGATTTTTTTTGATGAAAGTTTCCATGACCTTTTGTTTTTATACTTCAAATGTAGCACGGAAATGCACGCAGGAGAATGGTTTTTCTCCCAGTTACGAGGTTTTATCGGTGAGTGAAATAAAAGCGTCGGTAAAAATTTTGCTGGAACTTAAGAAGAGGTAATTTTACCGGTGAATGCAGCAGGATCAATATCCAATAAACAATTTTCAACGACCAGTTGGCAAGTAATCAAATTGCAGTGGATCATAAATGAGAAGAATTTAGGATGAGATTGCTTCACGCCAATGCTATTCCCTCCCCTTCAGTTCGCAATGACGATGGGGTTATGGGCTATGGGCTCTTGACTAATGAACAATTGAACCAATGAACTAACTTATTCAAAGATTATAATTTCCATCCCCTCGCTCATGATCACTTTTGAGGTAAGATTGATAAATAAACCATGCGCCAATAATCCATTAATCTGGTTGAGACTGGAAGCCAGTTTAGCAGGATCATCGATCAGGCCGAAATCAGCATCGATAATCAGGTTTCCATTATCGGTAATGAAAGTTTTATTCTCTTTTACCCTGAGTTTGCCTTGCCCTCCTAATAAGGTAATCTGATCGAAAACATATTGGTAGGCTAATGGAATAACCTCAACAGGTACAGTAAAAGCACCAAGCTTTTTTACCTTTTTTGAAGCATCGGTAATTATGATGGCATTTTTACTCAAAGAGGCAATAATTTTCTCTCTGAAAAGGGCACCACCGCCGCCTTTAATCAGATCGAGCGATTCGGTAAATTCATCTGCACCATCAATGCTGATGTCGATTTTGCTCAAACTGCCCAGATCAAGAATTTCAATTCCTAAAGATTTAGCCAGTATTTCTGTAGCAACAGAACTGGCAGCAGCAGTAATGTTTAAACCTTCCTTTACGCGTTTACCCAATGCTTTAATAGCAAAGGTAGTGGTAGAACCTGTACCTAAACCCACAACATCGCCATCTTTAACATATTTTACTGCCGCCAGCGCCGCAGCTTGTTTTTCGGCATCTTGCGGGTTTTGATTGGTCTTTTCCATAAAGTAAAAATAGGAGTTAAATGTTACAGATTATGAAAACATTTATTTTGTTTCGTGCGAACACGAACTAATGCGGAAAGTGACACGAACCAAGACAAAAAAATTATGGTCAACACAATAAATCGTATTTACAACGTTTATGTATATGAGAGCGTTAATTTAGATGATGGGGATTCTGCAATTGTGGAATCCTCATTTCTTTTTTAAAGCCTTTTTAACTACCCGTTTTATTGTGAAACAACTTTTAATGCTGTCGTTGTAAGATTGCTTCGCCGGCTAGAAAGCCGTCTCGCAATGACGGATTTTTGCAAGAAAACTAAAATTTCTGCCATAAAAAAACGGCTGATGTTTCCATCAACCGCCTTTCACTAATTTAAGCTATTTTTATTTTAAAGAATTGATCCAGCTGGCAATTTTATATGCTTCGGCTTTGGTTACCTGAGGCATTGGAGGCATCTCTGTTGAGTAACCCGGCCAGTTTTGTGGCTGTGGGTTGTGGATCAACTGAAATATTTTCTCAGGTGAATATTTACGTTTCGCAATTTCTGCAAACGGCGGACCAATTTGTCTTTTGGTTTGATTGTGGCAAGCCAGACAAGTATTTTTTGTTAATAAACCTTCTACTTCTTTAAAGGTTGGTGCTTTAGCCGTAGTAGCTGCTGTTGCAGGCGCTTTGGTTTCAGCTGTTTTTGCAGCAGATTTAGGTGCTGCTGTTTTTTTAGCTGGTGCGGGCGTTGCAGGTACTGCTGCCGAGTTTTTAGTACTCACTTCGCTCATGGCAAGTTTGGTTCCGTCAGGAATCTGGTTTAAGGTATAATAAGCTACCGGATGAACCAGCGAATAGAAACCATCCTGCGAACGGATACCATCTAAAGTTAAAGTATGAATATAATATTGACGCAGGTTTTGAACAATAAACCTTGCTTTCAATCCATCAGCAGAAACTTTAACACCTGAAATTTTTAATTTCTCAGTATTTACCGGTGGCGAACCATAAACCGGGTGGTATTTATAAATGAAGCTTTCGGCATCATAAGAAGCTAAATCTTCGGCCGACTTGCGGTCTACCGGCATGGTAAATTCAACCTCGAAACCATCAGGCATTGCCCTAACAGCTTTCATTTCGAAAGGTGTTTTATTGTTGTAAACCAATCTTTCTAAACCTTCGTTAGCATCGCCTGCTGATCCCCAACCACGGTTGGTTTCTCCAACAAATAACGAGCCATCGGTACCCCACTCTAATCTTAACACACCTGAACGGAAACCTTTACGGAACAAGAAGGCTGCACCTTGCTCTTCGCCTTTTACGGTTTCCATAAAAATCCTCGAAATGATACTCATACCCTGATCACCAACTAAAATCTGACCGGCAAACGGTCCGAATGTGTTTTCAGGAATTTTAACAGGCTCTGCAGAAGAGATCCCTAAAATACCGTAAGGTAACCAAACTGATGGTAAACGCAACTCAGGGAATACTTTCTTCATATCGAACAAAGTTTTGAAGGTTTCATTCACCCTGTTTTCAGGTTTAATGTATCTTCCCTGCTCGTTTTTAGTTCTGCGTTCGTCTATTTGCGAATAAAAGAAATCAGATTGTAGCTTAACCGGAGAGTTTGGCAGATTGGTCCACCTTAAACTTGCAGGGTGTCCCATAAAATCGCCTTTGTTTACTTTCCATAAACCACCCGATCCTACCCAGTCGCCCTGGTTTTCGGTGTAATAAAATTTACCATCAATTTCGCCAATACCTGCAGGCGAACGGAAACCAGCTGCATAAGGGCTCATTTTACCATCTTCGGTAATGTTCATGGCCCAACCGCGCATCGGTACACGGCTTTCTGCACGCCACCACTCTTCATCGCCGAAGGCAACGTTAGCAGTAACCATAAAAGTACCATCAGGCATTAATTTAGGTCCGAAACTATATTCGTGGTAGTGACCGCTTAAAGGCCATGCATATACGGTTTCGTAAACATCGGCCTTGCCATCCTGATCTTTATCAACCAGTTTGGTCAATTCGCCACGTTGCGCTACGTAAATAGCTCCATTTTTATAGGCGATACCTAAAATTTCGTGCAGGCCATAAGCAAATCTGCGCCAGTAAGGTTTAGTTGTTGTTGGGTTTTCTACTATAAATACTTCTCCCCTACGGGTAGAAAGGGCTAAATCGCCGTTTGGTAAGGTAATTAATCCGCCAACCTCTAAAATAGGTCCTTCGGGTACGCGTACTTTATTTATTTTGAAAAAATCTTCTTCTTTCGGTGTTTCCTGAGCAAAAACTGTAGTAAAGCTAAAACTTAATGCCAGTATTGCTAATTTCTTAAATGTATTTCTCATTACTATCACAATTAAAACAAAATGGTATAATTCAACTTACTTCCAATGGCTACAACCATTTCTTTCTTGCCATTTACATCTCTGATTACCGGTTTGGCAGTGCCATCAGCCAGCTGGATGTAATAAGATTTATCATCAACCAGGTACAAACCTTTCGATACTTCTTCGATGTTTGAAGCAGTGGCTAAAAGGAAATACAAGTCTTTTGAAGCATTGTCGATAGTAATTTCTCTGGTTAAACCTTGTCCGTTTTCCATCACTTTTACCGCATCGGTAACCGTGGTACCATAAATATTGTATTTAAATGCTGGTCTTTCCTGTTTATCAAGCACATATCCTCTTGTACGGAAACCTGTACCAGCAGTGTCGGCTACCCATTTATCCTGTGCATTGGCGAGTTTCGAAATGGCTAAAACAGGTTTTTGGGTAAAGCGGGTTACACTGCCTAGTGCGCGCGAGGTACCATTACCACGGCCATCCCACATGGGTGTGGCATCAATAAAATCGCCATGCCAGCCTTGCAATAAAGTTCCGTTATCCAAATCATAGCTATAGGCTGTTTTTTCTGGTCCACCTACCGAGATGGCATGTACCGAACGTACGCCTGGTTGTACATCTACAAAACTTCTGATCATGTTGTTGCTTGCAGCTTCGATATAAATCGGATCTGCACCTCCTCTTTGATCTGACTTAGGAATATCTGATAATGCAGTAATTACAATGTTTCTAAAAGCCACACTACCATGATCGCCTTGTAAACGCAATGGTCCGGTAGCTTTTTCGGCACCAGCAGCACCGCGGGTTGCACCAAACAGTTCTACATTTTCGTGAATGGTTACACCGTTAAGTACTACACTGATTACTTTCGCATTTTGGGTTTTCTTTCCTGAAGCATCAAATTTTGGTGCCTGGAAAACAATTTTAATGTGCTGCCATAAACCAGGTGCTTTACTTGCATTCTGACGTGGGGCTACACCACCAAAACCTTTTTCGGCTTCTGGTTTGCTATCATCCCAGCGTTGGTAAATACCACCGTTGTTGGATGAGGTTGCATTTCTCAATCCCCAGGCATCATCAATCTGAATTTCGTAATTACCCTGAAGATAAATACCAGAGTTTGCACCCTTGGTGGTTAAATAATCAAGTTCTACTGCTACGTTACCATATTCGTTTACGGTAAACAAATCAGATCCGGCTTTTTTAGCTGAAGACTGATTAACCAGAATGCCTTCTCCTTTTGTAGCTTTTAAAACATTTTCGCCATTTAAATCGGCTACAACATTTTCGGCTAGCGACCACGAATTTCCAGGATTCCGGAAAGCAGAGAGATCTTTTAGTTCAATGCGCTGGCCGTATGCCAGCATGGTTCCACAAAGCCAGAGCATGGCTGTAAAACCCGTCTTTGAGACGTTTCGTATCATATATTTGGTTTCATTTGTGCCGACCTCGTTAGGGTCAAACTGTGTTTTAAAATTTCCATTGAGCAGGTGTTTACTACTCAATGGAAAGGTAAAATTAATTATTTTTCTGTTGATAATGAATATGGGAAATCGGCTGGATTTGATCCACGGGTTTTGTTTGGCGAAGCCGTCATGTTAAAGTTTAACACAGCACCTTTCTGCACACTACTGTGGCTGATCCAGTTTTTAGAATAGGGTTTACCATTCATCTGCAACGATTGCACATAACGGTTGTTATCGCTATTTGCAGGTGCGTTGATTACTAACTGCTTGCCATTTTCTAAGGTAACAGTTACCTTTTTAAATAATGGTGCACCTAAAACATACTGATCTGTAGCAGGTGTTACCGGATAGAAACCCATTGCCGAAAACACATACCAGGCAGAAGTTTGTCCGTTATCCTCATCTCCGCAATAACCATCGGGTGTTGCTTTGTACATCCTGTTCATGGTTTCGCGTACCCAATACTGGGTTTTGTAAGGCGCACCACCATAGTTGTACAGGTAAATCATGTGCTGAATTGGTTGATTTCCGTGGGCATACTGGCCCATGTTGGCAATTTGCATTTCGCGGATTTCGTGAATTACGCCACCATAAGCACTTTCATCAAATACCGGAGGCATAGAGAAAACTGAATCCAGTTTGGTTACAAATTTCTGGTGACCACCCATTAGTTTAGCTAAGCCATCAATATCCTGGAAAACCGACCAGGTATAGTGCCAGCTGTTACCTTCGGTAAATGCACCACCCCATTTAAACGGGCTGAACGGGCTTTGGAAAGTTCCATCCTGGTTTTTACCACGCATTAAGCCCGAAGCCGGATCGAAAAGGTTTTTGTAGTTCATCGCTCTTTTCTTATAAATATCGATCTCAGATGCAGGTTTACCCAGCGCTCTTCCTAACTGGTAAATAGTGAAATCATCATACGAATACTCTAAAGTTTTAGCAGCATTTTCGTTCTTTTTCACATCGAAAGGCACATAACCCAATTCGTTGTAATATTTAACACCATCGCGACCAACAGCTTCCATAGGGCCTTCGTTGTTGGCACCATGTTTTATTGCCTGCCATAAAGTTTCAATATCATAACCGCGCATACCTTTAATATAAGCATCAGAAACTACCGAAGCAGAGTTGTTACCTACCATGATGTTGGCATAACCCGGGCTGCTCCACTCAGGCAACCAACCACCTTCTTTGTAGTCGTTAATTAAGCCTTGCTGCATTTCTTTGTTAATAGAAGGATAAACCAGGTTTAAGAAAGGATATAATGCCCTGAATGTATCCCAGAAACCTGTTCCAGCAAACATATAACCTGGCAACACCTGACCGTTATACGGACTCCAGTGTACAATCTGGTTTTGTGCATCAATTTCGTACAATTTGTTCGGGAAGAACAAGGTACGGTACATGGCCGAGTAGAAAGTACGGGTTTGATCGATGGTACCACCTTCAACAGCAATTTTGCTTAAAGTTTTGTTCCAGGTAGCACGACCTTTTGCTTTTGTAGCTTCGAAAGCATCGTTAGCCAATTCTCTTTTTAAGTTTAAATCGGCCTGCTCGAAACTGATGAAAGAAGAAGCTACTTTAGCAATTACCTGCTCGCCTTTTTGTGTAGCGAAACCGATAACAGCACCAGCATGATCAACTGTAAGCTCTAAATCTTTATCGTTTAATTTTTTATCATCCCAGGTTTTAGCAAGTTTAAAATCTTTGTTAAAATAAATTACAAAGTAGTTTTTGAAATTTTTAGGCAGTGGGCCACGGGCATATTTAGAGGTATAACCAATAATTTTTCTCTCGGCCGGAATGATTTTAATGTAAGAACCTTTATTCTGCGCATCAATTACCACAAAAGAGCTATCGGTTTTCGGGAAAGTAAACCTGAACTGCGCTGCTCTTTCAGTTGGCGTAATTTCGGTAGTTACATCTGCATCGGCCAAATAAACACTGTAGTAGTAAGGTTTAGAAACCTCTGCTTTATGGCTGAACCAGCTTGCGCGGTCGTCGTCAGTAAATTTTAACTTACCGGTAACAGGCATTAAAGAAAATGCGCCGTAATCGTTCATCCATGGCGAAGGCTGGTGGGTTTGTTTAAAACCGCGGATTTTATCAGCTTCGTAAGTGTAGGCCCATCCATCACCGCTTTTACCGGTTTGTGGCGTCCACATGTTCATTCCCCAGGGCAAACCAATTGCCGGATAGGTATTTCCGTTTGATAGTGCCGGTTTGGATGCGGTTCCCATGAGGGGATTTATCCAATCAACCGGATCTGTAACCTTACCAATGGTTTGTGCGAAGCTGGTTGTTGCCGCAAAACCCAATAAGGCGATAAATAGTCGTTTCATTTGTTTTGTCCGTGTTTTTTATATGCGTGTAATTATTATTTTAAACTTGAGAATTTTTAACATAATCTGCCCAAAGTGCATCTAAATCTTTTCCTGTTAATTTTGTCCAGATTTCTTTGGTATAAGTATGGTCTCTTAGCGAAGCATCAACAGCTTTAATAGTACCAGGCTTTATGCTTTTCTCCATCCAGGCAAAGAATGCAGCGGTAATGCGGTAGCTGTTTTTATAGCTATGTTCGGGCTTTAAAGCTGGTAGCGACCATTTGGCACCGGCATTATCAACCCCGAATTTATAACGGGCATAATCGGCAATACCTTCGGTTAACCAACCTGGCCCCACACTCCGACCATAATCCTGTACAATGTGCATTACCTCGTGGGTAACCACATCAATATCTTCAGGGTGTTTTACCATCCAAAGCGAGCTGAAAGTTACTTTGCCATCGGCCGTTGCCGCAACACCTTTGTATGCGGTATCGACAAAAAATTTAACCTCTTTTATGGTTGATGGGTTATACTCTTTGGCCAGTTTTGGATAAACTTCGAAAAATGTTTTGATTAAACGTTTTTTCAATTGCGGATCCAATTCGGCAAAATTGCTTTCGAAGGATAAAGTGTAACCGCTCTTTTTGGTAATTTCCTGAGCTTTTAGCTGTGCAGAAAAAGCCGAAATCAGCATTGCACAAATCGAAATGGTGAATATTTTTTTCATTTATCTGGGATTTATGGCTTTGGTTAGCACGTTTGGTTCTGCAAAATAAATATAATATGTAAAACGTTTTACTAAATGATCAAAAATTTTACTTTATTGATTGATTATTTTTACAACAGCGATAGAGAAATCAAGTTTCTCTGAGCACATGCCTATAAAACTTGAGTTCTATTATTTTTTACTGCTGTAAGTTAAAGTTACTTTTTGTGGTTCTTTACCGTAATCTTCCCAAAGCTGATCGACGGTTTTACCGGTTAAAGCTGACCATGATTGCTCGGTATATTGGTGTGCCCTTAACTGCTGATCCAATGCGGCAATTAAGCCTGGTTTTACATTTTGCTCTAACCAGGCGAAAAAACGTGCGGTAATGCGGTAACTGTTTTTATAACTCTGTTTTTCGTTATAAGCTGGCAAACTCCATTTAGAACCTACATTATCTACCCCGTATTTATAGCGTACATAATCGGCAATGCCTTCGGTTAACCAAACCGGACCAGCACTGTAACCATAACCTTGTACAATATGCATGGTTTCGTGTGTTACCACATCGATATCGGTTGGGTGCGCTTTCATATAACCCGCGCTGAAAAGAATCCGGTTTCCACTGGCTTCGGCAACAGCCTTGTATGCAGTATCGACTACAAACAGTACATCGTTTGTAGATTTGTTGTTAAAGGTTTTAACCAAAGTAGGATAAATTTCGAAATAGGTTTTAATCAGGTTTTTTCTAACTGTAGGATCTAAATCCGGGTCTTTACTGATGAAAGTTAACGAGTAACCTTTGTGTTTTTCTTTGCTGTACGAAACCCAGTTTTTAGAAAGTGCTGTAAACAGTTCTTTTTCTATTTTCTTTTGCGATTTATTTTTAACCCATCCGCTGTTTACTTTAATTTCGCCAGCTTTGGCTTTAATGCTTGATGTTTCGTCCGTTACAAAATCGAGTACCACATTTCTTTTGGTACGGTAACCGTCTGCCTGAGCAAAACCTGGATAAACCTGAAAAAAAGCTGCCTTTAGTTTGGCATCCACATCGGTATTAGCAGCACTATCGGCATCGTTAATGGTAATTTTATATTCTCTTTGCCCCCGGTTTTGAGCAAAAGCGCTGGCACCCAAAAGCGAGGCCAATGCAAGGATTAAAAATTTCTTTTTCATTTGTTTTGTTTGGTGTATGATAAAATAGGATCGTCGGGCTTAACAAAAATCAATTCTGCGAAATAAAACATTGCTGAACATGCATTAAAACAACTGCAAAAATACAGCTTTAAAACTAAACTAAAACGTTTAAGTAAGCAATAATAAGCATATTACCACGTAAGCAAAAATTATTTCGGGCTTTTGAGGGAGATATTTTCACTAAACGCACAGCTTAGGGCCATAGCGGCAGATAGAAATAAAAATATTACAGAAGATTTTGCAGCTGACGGGAAAAGAAAAGAGGCTGTTCATCAATAACAAATTATGCTTGATAAAACAGCCTCCGCAGAAAATAAGATAAAAACGACCTTAGGTAAGGCTTAAATCGCAGCAACTTGCGGCACCAATCAGTGCTGCATGCTCTTTCAGTTCCGATATTTTTATTTCCGTATCAATGCCATTGCCTTTCAAGGTAGCAATCAGTTCGGGTGCGAAGGCACTAAACGATTGCGCTATATTGCCGCCAATAATCACGGTATCAATTTTATGTTGTTTGATAATCGGGATTAAAAACTGGGCAAGGTTATTGCCAAATTCCATAAAAACCATAGTTGCGTGGTGGTCGGTTTCGACAATTTCGACCAGCTCTTTCACTCCCGCAACCTCTTTTCCGCTAAGTTGGTTAAAACGTTTTACGAACCAGCGCGTAGATAAGTAATCTTCGGCAATTCCGTCTAAAAATTCGGAGTTCCAAAGGTCAGCATCAAAGGCTTTATAGTTGAGGCACAGAGAAGAACCCAGGCCAGTACCGAGTGTTAAACCCAATACACTTGCGTTTCCTTTGGCTGCACCTGCAAAAACCTCTCCTTGCAAAAAGCCTGCTGCATCGTTTATAAAGTGAATATGATCTGTAGGGATATCCAATCTTTTAGAAAGTTCTTCTTTAACATTGATCTGGTAAAGTGATTTAAACTTATCCTGTTCTTTAATTAACGAAATGCCTTCGCTGTAATTAAACGGACCCGGCATGGCAATACCCACACTGCGAACGCCATTTTTAATGTTTTTAAAAGCCTTATCAATAATATCGCACCATGCAGATAAAATCACTTCTTTACTCTCCTGCGAATTCACAGGGCTACGCTTGATGGAATCTTTCAGCAAGGTTCTTGTTTCTAAATCCACCAATGCGGCCGTAATATGCGAGCCGCCAATATCTACACCTAATGCAACAGGCTTTTCCATTCTATATTTTTATATTTCTTTATTGTTCTTCGTACTTTTTAATAATTTGCAAAAGTAGCAAATTCATTAGCTAATTGCTAAGCGAAAATGGCTTATCTTCAGCTAATAACCCTCTATTTAACGAAGGTTTAACATTCATTTCTAGTTTTAGTACCCCTCCTTTTAGCAAATCGCTGTGATTGATGAAGTTTTTGGTGAAATTTTTACCGTTAAGTGTGGCCGATTTAATGTAAACATGGTCCGCATCGTTAGCCGGTGCATCAATCACGAATTTTTTACCGTTTTCTAAATTAATGGTCGTTTTTTTAAACACCGGGCTCCCCAAAACATATTCGCCTGTACCCGGGGTTACGCTATAAAAGCCTAATGCACTTAACACATACCACGATGAGGTTTGCCCCTGGTCTTCATCTCCCGGATAACCATTTTCAGTAGCATCGTAAAGTTTACGCATTACCTCACGCGCATAAAATTGCGATTTCCAAGGCTGGTTGGCATAATTATACAGGTATACCATGTGCTGTATAGGCTGATTGCCATGGGCATATTGTCCCATGTTGGCCATTACCATTTCGGTCATTTCGTGTATCAAGCTACCGTATGAGCCTACATTTACCTTATTGGGCTCGCTAAAAACAGAATCGAGTTTAGCGGTGAAATTCTGGTATCCACCCATCAAATCAATCAGGCCTTTGGTATCCTGAAAAACCGACCAATGGTAGTGCCATGCATTGCCTTCGGTAAAAGGTCCACCCCATTCTGTCGGGTCGAAATTAGGCGACCATTTTCCACTTGCATCTTTACCGCGCATAAAACGGGTAGAAGCATCGTAAACGTTTTTATAATTGTACATCGGTTTCTCAAAAACCTCCATGTAGTGCTTATCACCAGTCATTTTGGCCAGGTGGTAAGCACAATAATCATCGTAGGCATACTCTAAGGTTTTAGCAGTTGCTTCCCGATACTTTGGATACGGCACATAACCCAGCTCATTATATTCTTTAACACCATCCCTGCCGTTTGCCGGTCCCCAGGGGCCTTTGTTCATCGCTTCATGGTAATAAGCATCCAATGCTTTTTTAGGATCGAATGTCCTGATTCCTTTTGCCCAGGCATCGGTTAATAACGAAATGGCGTGATTTCCGATCATACTTCCGGCTTCACTCGGGAAAGACCATGAAGGCAACCAACCACATTGCTGATAGGCATCGAGTAAAGCCTGCACATAACGGCCATGCATTTCGGGCTGAACCAATGTATTTAAAGGAAACTGTGCTCGGAAAGTATCCCAAAAACCGGTATCGGTAAACATGTAACCATCGTGCACTTTACCATCGTAAGGACTAAAATAATATGGTTTTCCGGCTTCATTCAGCTCATAAAATTTTCTCGAAAACAAGCTTGCCCTGAAAAAGCAAGAGTAAAAAGTTTCCATATCGGCTTTAGAACCACCTTCAACCTCAATTTTACCGAGTAATTTATTCCACACCGCTGCAGCGTTTGCTTTGGTATCTTCCAGCGTTTTATCGCTACCCAGTTCTCTTTTTAAATTGAGTTCGGCTTGTTTTAAACTGATATAGGATGAAGCTGTTTTAACCTGCACTTTCGCTCCGGCTTCGAACTGCACAAAGGCACCTTTACCCAAACCTTCCGCCAATATAGAATCGGCCGAAACCGTATTGTTTTTGTTTTCCCAGGTTCCGTATGATTTAATGGGTTGATCGAACTGAATTACAAAATAACTTTTCCAGCCTTTTCGAAATCCCTCGCCATTATTAACCCAACCGGTAATTTTATTTTCTTTCGGAAAGATTTGTACACCGCTTAACCGGTTATAGCCATCTAAAACCAAAAAACTTCTTTTACTTTTTGGATAACTGAAACGCAGGTGTGCTCCACGCTCTGAAGGAGAAATTTCGGTTGTAATGTCGTTTTCGAACTTTACTTTATAATAGTTTGGTTTGGCTATTTCATTGTTATGGCTAAATTTCACTTCACGTTTGTTTTCATCAACTACCAGCTCATCAACCATAGGCATTAAAGAAAATACGGCGTAATCTCTGGTCCATGAGCTACATTGGTGTGCCTGCTGAAAACCTCTTATTTTATCTTTAAAATACTGGTATTTCCAGCCATCGCCATTTCTGCCGGTTTGTGGTGTCCAGGTGTGCATACCAAAAGGCAATGCGGTTGTGGGATAAGTGTTGCCACGGGTTAACTCATGTTTGGAGTTGGTTCCCTGCAGGGTATTTACGTACTGCACCCAATCTTTTTGCTGTGCCAATAGCCCCTTGGCAGAAAGGCAAAACAGAACGGATGCGATTAATTTAATTTTCATTGTTTGTTTTTGTGTTTATTTTTTGCGCTTTTTAAGCCGTATACTAAAAACCAGCATTACTTACAGCTTACACTGCAGACTATGCTGGTTTTAAATGTTTTATTTAATTCCCCATTTATCGGCCAGCATTTTAATAAAATACCCGCCGACTACGCTACGTGCCTGAAAGCCCGTCATTTTGCCATTGGTGGTTTCGTGCCAATCGCTCAAAGGCACCTTGCTTTCGGTTTCGGTTGCAAAACGGTGTATTGGGTTTATAAATTTCTCAAAATCAGCATCATTATCGGCCAGCGTTGCCGTCCACATAATCCAATCCGATTTGGTATAAGTTCTGCGGCTATCCAACGGTAAACCAAAATCCTTTTGTTTGGTTAAGTAGAAATCGATTTCCTTTCTGTAAACCTCTTTTGGAAAAAGATCGAGTTTTAACAATTTATCCCAAACCAGGTTATATTTCTGGCTCCAGGTATTTTTATCGTTAAAGGTTAAGGCATAATGGTCGCCATCATCGGCCATTTTCATCCAATTTTGGGCCATTTGTAAAGCTGCAGTTCGGTATTTAGTAGCAACATCGGTTTTACCCAGCTGCTGCGCCATTTGTGCATAACCTCCTAGTGCTACGATTGCTTTTACCGATAAGTTTGCATTGCGGGCCAAATGACCTGCGAAATCATCGGTACAAAGCTGGTTTGCCGGATCAAATCCTTCTCTCAATAAATAGTTGGCCCATACCGACATTACCTCCCAGTGCTTTTCGGCATATTGGGCATTGCCCTCGGCTTTGCTAATGGCAGCAGCTAAAATAATCATGTTCCCCGCTTCTTCTACCGGCATATCTTCGCCATAAGTTTGGCCGTTAGCCAATGGATAGGTACCCAAATCGTGTGCAGCAAAAGGTTTTTTCCACTTGCCACTTTCCGAGTAGTAGAAAATTCCGTTCAGCATGCCTTTTAATAACTCGGGGTTATAGACTAAAAATTGCGGTGCTGAAGGATAGGTAACATCAACCGTGTTGATTGAACCATTACTGAAATTTTCTTTGGATAAGAAAAGGATATCGCCATTTGGTGCATAAACAATTTTATGGGCAGCAATGGCCTGCCTGTAAGCCAGTTTACACAGATCGGCATACGCTACTCCGCCTGCTTTTTTGGCATCAGCATATAATTTAGCATCAAATGTCGCACATTCGGCTTTTAAAGCTGGATATTGGGCAGCAGCTTCAGTAAGCTGATCTTTAAAGTTCTGCCCACCTGCTTGTCGCCAAACCGGTAACAGTTTTTCGCCAAAGTATTCTATCGATTTCAAATCATCATACCCCAGCATTACATATTTCTCTACCACGGCAGAAGAAACGGCACCAAAAGGAATCACATTGCTCAGACTTACGTTTTGGGTATTTAACACCTGGTTTTGCGCAGGGTACTTTGCCGAGAGGAAAGCTTTGATGCTCTCATTTGGTGTACCTATAAACTGAGTAGCTTTAAATTTTGTGGGAACGGCAACATACAGGTAACCCCAATCGATACGCAGGTCATCACCTCGTTTTTTTAATATGGGTTGCGCTACGGTACCTGTTTTTAATACCGATAAATTGTTGCCGGTACTTTTCCATGCCGAAACGGCTTGAGTAGGATTATTTACTGCAATGTTCGATGAAGCACTAAAATAAACATCAACCTGGTGTGTTTTACCATCTGTGGCATTTACAGCATAGCTGATGTAACTAATGGGACGTGCGGTTAATTTGATATTGCTGGCCAGCAGAGGAGAGGTAAAATCGACCTTCAAATTTACCGGACCGCAGCTAAAAGTGTATTGTGTACTGGTGGCCTGAATACTTACATTGGTTTGTTTGGCTACATCTGTTTTAATCTCTGAAGCTTCTTCTTCAACAATTCCAGCATCTAAATGACGACCTCCTGCTGTATTTTTAACATAAATGGCCAATACATTTTTGCCTTTTTGCAGCACACCGTTTTCAATCGGAAGATAAGCGTAATCGGAAACCCAGCCATTTTTTCTGTAAATAACCTTACCGTTTAAGTAAACGATTACATTGTCATCGTGGTTAAGTTTTAAATATTTTTTAGTGGCAGAAACATTGCTCAGATCGAAAGTGCGGCGGAAATAAAGATCGTTGGTGGTCCATTTTGTTTTTGCACGCTCGTCATCGCCAAACGGCGCTTCTGCTTTTTTCCAGTCAGCATCGTTATAAGCATTGCTTTCCCAGCCTGCTTGTGGTTTATCGAAGCTGTAGCTCGTCAGGTATTTCGATTCATCGGCAGCTGGAAGTACGGTTTTAAATGTTTTGCTTGCCTCACCTAAAAAGCGGTATAATTTACCATCAACTTTGATAATACCCAATAGCGATTGTTCTTTGCCGGTCCAGTGTTTGGTAACCGAATTGGTTAATCCATCTCCAAAAGACCAAATGCTGAAATAGGCATCGTGGGTAATTAATGGATAAGCGGGGGCTTTGTCTTGCGCTTTTATAATTAAATTAAAAAACCGACAAAGTGTTAGTAAGGAAAGTTTTCTCATAAATTAATATTTGGTTCATTGTAGTTAATAAAACGTTTTACCAATTTATCTGCCAAATATCTTATGCCAGGCCTGATTAAGGAGCGAAAGATGATGTTGGTTTAAAAATGGATTTCGGGTTGTAAAAGCCTAAACAAAGTAAAACGTTTTACTAAATCAATATTAGTAAAAAATAATACATGTTTGGATGTTTGATATTGTAATATATAAGTTACATAGCGCCATCAAAATTTGATCAAAAAAAAAGTGCCCGAAGTGGGCACCTTAAATATGACTGGTAAATTAATACCCTGGGTTTTGTTTTAGATTGGTATTCAGTGTTAACTGAATTAAAGGAATCGGATAAAGTGCCTTGTTAGCAGCCGATGAGGTATGATCCCACCAGGTGCCTGTTGCAAATTTCCCAAAACGGATTAAGTCGTCTCTTCTCATTCCCTCGAAGATAAATTCTCGTCCTCTTTCAGCTAAAAGCTCATCTAATGTTAATGATGATGTGGTATAAGCACGGGTAGCAAAATCAGCATCGCTAAATGCACGTTTTTTACAATCGTTAATTAACTGAACGGCTTCTGCTGTAGCTACTCCCCCATTCTTACGCATAATCGCTTCTGCTTTGGCAAAATAAATCATGGTTAAACGGTAAATATTCCAGTCGCCATTGTTATAATTCGGGTCAATAGCAGGCACACCACCCGGGCCTGGAAACTGGTTACCTAATTTATATTTGTTAAAACGAACCCCTGAGTTTTCTTCACCTTCACTCATATTACTTACGGTAGAACCGGTTTTGTTTTTACGAATATTATCCACAAAATTCAATTGTAGTCCGTTGTATTCTTCTGAAGCTAAAACTGGTTGGGTAGGTGCTGCAAATTGAAACATCGGTCCTTCTAAAAGCCAGCCTCTTTTTCTTAAATCGGCATCTTCGTAAGTTGTAAATACACCTGGAATTACTACAATACCGTCGTTGCCGTTTCTACCGCCACCATAAATTTGCTGTTGCTTGAAGTGATAGAATTCACCTGGCCATGAAGGCTGAAAGTTAGCTACGCTATAGTTATAAGCAATAGAGAAAATAACTTCTTTAGATAAATCGTTAGTGGTTTTAAATTGGTCTACAATATTTGGATCTAACTGCATTGTGCCATTTTGGGCACCCCCATCACCTGCAATTAGTTTATTTGCAGCAGCAATACAATCATCCCAACGGGCAGTTCCGGTCCAAACTTCAGCATTTAAATAAAGTTCTACCAACATAGCATAACCTGCGGCCTGGCTAATTCTTCCAACCATTGCGCGTGATAGTTTAGGTGCTTTGTCGATATTGGTTTTAATTTCAGACTCAATAAAATTAAATACTTCTTTGCGCGACATTGTTTCAGGTCTTTCCGGTATCCCAACCTGAGTTACCACAGGGATATTACCAAATAAGTCCATCAATTTAAGATAGTGAAACGCTCTTAAAAGCTTCAACTCTGCTAAATAAGCATCCTTTTCTACCTGAGTAATTCCCATCTGACCAATATCACGTTTTTCGATATTTCCAATAGGGTCATTACACAAACCCATCCCCCAGTTCATCAAAACCCAGGCCTGATTGATCCCAGCTTCATCTACAGTCCAAGTATGGTAGTGTAATCTTTTCCATTTACCACCGTCTTCACCATGACGACCTTTTGTTGGCCAGGCCAACTGATCGCCCGAAAGCTCAGCTAAACGCCACCAACCATCCTGGCCAGAAGGGGTTACCCATGCATTGGCATGCGTGTAAGGCCTTAGTACGGCCGATAAAACCTCCGTTTTGTTATTATAAAAATTATCTGTTAACAATTGACTGTATGCATTTTCATCCAGTTTGGTACAGGCACTTGTAAAACTTAATACGCCTGCAAGCACACCATATATGATTGATTTATTTTTCATTTTTAAGTTCTTAGAATCCAACATTTAAACCGATTACAAATGATCTGGTACTAGGGTATGGTCCTCTTGTATCAATACCTAAACTTTTACCGTCAATTTCATTTCCGATACCATTGTCTTGTACAAAATCAGGGTCATTTCCAGTATATCCGGTTATTGTACCCAAGTTTTGCCCGGTTGCATATAAACGCAGCTTTCGAACGTATTTGTTCTTTAATTTAAAGTTGTAGCCTAAAGTTACCTCATCCAATTTAACAAAGCTTCCGCTTTCTACATAGTAATCAGAATACATGTAGGTATCGTTTATCTCGCTGTATTTATCGAAAGTACTTCTCAACAAATTACCAGACCAGGTTTTGTTAGCATAGGTTAATGCCGTAGTATTCAACACATCAAAACCAAATTTACCTCTTAAGAAAATACGAAGGTCGAAGTTTTTATAAGTAAAACTGTTTGTCCATGATGCATAGTATTTTGGCACCGCATTACCAATAACAGCTAAATCGGTTGTATTTAAATCATTAAGTGAAATATTAATTTGGTTATTTAATACTTTTTCGCCGTTTCTGTTATAAAACAACCATTTACCTTCTGGTGTAAAGCCAGCAAATCTTTTACCATAGAACTCACCAATTTTACCACCCTCAAATATTGCAAAGGCCTGACCTAGTGCACCTGCGCCATTAATATCACCTCTTGTGATGTATTTAACTTTATATACATCGTTTGAATAGCTGTCTAATTTATTACTTAGGGTACTGGCAGTGGCATCCATGTTCCAGCTAAAGTTATCGTTTTTGATTACCATATAACTCAAGCCCAATTCAATACCTTTTGAAGATATTTGACCAACATTAGTTTGTATACTATTTCGAACAAATGGTGGTTGAGGAGTGGTGTAAAGATCTAATAAATCTTTAGTTGTTCTTTTATACACATCAATAGATCCTGTTAAACGACTATTAAGCAAAGTAAAGTCTAAACCAATATTCGCCTCTTGCTTACGTTCCCACCTTAAGTTTGGATTGGGATTTCTGTCAGGGCCATAAGTTTCGTAATAGTTACCATCAGGATATAAATATTTTCCGCCGCCCCCTAATGTAACACGCGATAAGTTGTTGTCATTAGGTGCATTACCAGTAATACCATAACCTGCTCTTAATTTTAAATAGTTTACAAAAGAAATATCTTTCATGAAATTCTCTTGTGTAATGTTCCACCCTGCAGAAACCGCCGGGAAGTTACCCCATTTGTAATTTGCCCCAAATTTTGATGAACCTTCTCTTCTTAAGATAAACTGAACCAGGTATTTATTATCGAAAGCATAATTTACCCTACCAAAGAATGCAATTAAGGTATTATCACTTTTGCCACTAGACATTGATGCTTTACCTACACCCAATGCAGCACCTGTTCCAATATTATCTTCATGAAATAAGTCGTTAATGAAGCCACGGTTAGAAAGACTCGAGTTTTCTTCCATGTAGTAACGATAACTATAACCTGCCAGTGCGGTAATATTATGTTTCTTTGCAAAGGTATTGTTATAGTTTAATGTTGGTTCTAATGCATAAGCCTGAGATAAGAAGTCTCCTCTGTAAGCATAGCCCCCATTAGGAAAATCGGTATTTTCTGCAGAGTCTTCACTTGCTTTTAAACGATATTGGCCATCCATATAGGCATTTCTTACAACCGACCCAAATATTGAAGCTTTAAGCCCTTTAATGATATCTAAATCAGCCTTAACATCCGCAGAACTGGTTTGTTGTTTACGATAACTGGTTTCTTGTAATAAACGGGCATATTCGTTTCTACTCGTTAAATCAAAACGGTACGATCCATCGGGGTTAAAGTTCGAAAGTGTAGGATTTTTAGCTGCTTCACTTTCCCATCCACCACCACCCAATAAATTGGCTTTATTGATATTGGTTACCAAATTCATTTGAACATTCAAACGATCATCTAAACCTTTCTGGTTTACGTTTAACCTTAAAGTATATTCTTCTCTTCCGTTTTCTCTGGCAATCCCCTCTAAATCACGATAATTTAAACTCGCCCTATAGTTGGTTTTGTCAGTTCCACCACTAAAAGAAAGGTTGTGATTCTGTGATAGATTGTCATGATTAATTAAATCATCAAAAAAATCGGTAGAACTGCCAAAATTCTGTTGTTTAATCTGACCGGATGCTATTTTCTCGCGATATTCATCTGCGGTTAAATAATCCGGACGATTTTGCAAGTATTCTTTTCTCAAGTATGTTGAATACTCAAACACACCCGGGCCAGCTTTACCTTTTTTAGTCGTTATTAAAATTACCCCGGCATTTGCACTTGTACCATATATTGCTGCTCCTGAACCATCTTTCAGTACATCAATTGAAGCAATATCGTCTTGTTGCAACAAATCCGGATTTCCGCCTGGAATACCATCAATTACAAATAATGGACTACGACTACCGTTAACAGTAACAGATCCCCTTAATTGTATAGATACGTTACTGTTTGGATTACTACCTCCCGGTCTGGTTAAGTTTAAACCTGCTATTTTACCTTGAACAAGATCTAAAGGATTTCTTGAACCACTTTGTCTAAAGTCTTCAATACCTGCGTGTGCTACTGCTGAGGTGGTTTCTTTAATTCCCTGTGTTCCATATCCTACAGCAACAACAGTTACTTCTTTTAAGTTTGTATCTTTCGATACTGCAAATTTTACATTAATAACTGATGATTCACCTACAGTAACATTTTGAGTATCATAACCTATGTACGTAAAACGGAGTACCTCCCCCACATTAGCTTCGATCACAAATTTTCCATTAGCATCAGTAACTGTTGTTTTCCCAGTAGTTTGATTTTTGATTCCGGCACCTGGTATAGGTAGTCCATTATCGTCAACTACAGTTCCGGTAACATTTTTGCGTGCCTGAACGTGCCCGGCAAGCAAGTTTCCATTCAAGAAACTCCGTGTACCATCCCATTCCGAGCTCATTGAAAACGCAGGACTGTTTAGCAACACAATGGCAGCTGACAGCCCCGTAATTTTGAGTAAATTAATTTTCATTAACGGTTTTGTTTTAATTATAATTGATTAGTTATTTTTCTTTGGTTTTGTTTATCTGCGAAAGCGAGGGAAAGGCAGGATTAATGCCCAACATCTATTTTGTTTTATTTTATTCAAGGCTTGATTAGCTAATAACTGAAGAGCCTGACTACAAGATTCCCCATAGTAATTTTATACAATCCATTAAAAGTCAGTAGGAAACTGCTGTAAAACTCATAAAATTTATTCCGGTCATGCTAAAACGTTTTAGCGCACCAATAATAAGCATTATAAATTTTAATAAAACGTTTTAGTTAGTAAAAAAAATATGACAATCCAGAAGAGACGGATTTTTCGTTAATCCCTAAGTACCAAACGGGCTGGGATAATCACCTCTTCTGCAGGCAATTTAGCTTTTGAAGAAAGCTGGGTTAAAATGATTTTGATAATGGTTTCGGCTATTTCCTCTAAAGGTTGTTGGATGGCCGAAATACGTGGAGTATGTAGTTCGAAAGCTTCGTGATCATCGTAAGCAATAACCGCCAAATCGTCGCCTACTTTTTTATTGATTTGTTTTAACGCTTTTAAACCACTAATGGCGAGATAGTTGGTAGCAAACAGCACCGCATCTATATCTTTCTGCTGCAACAATTTTTGAATCTGAGCGATGGTTTCGCTCTCCTCCTGATTGAAATGGATTTTTAAAACCAGGTCTTCGTTATATTTGATTCCGCTATCTTCAAGCGCTTTTTTATAACCTTCTAAACGTTCGGTAATTTGGGCTACATTAATATCGATGGTAACTAAAGCAATGTTCTTTTTACCCTGATCGATAAAGTTTTTGATGGATTGGTAAGAAGCATTGAAATGATCGGCGCCCACATAACTGGTACTGATATCTGGCAAATTCCTATCGAAAAGAATTACCGGATTACCATCATTCATCAGCATCTGTATATCCTCTTCAATTCCTTTTATAGGTGAAATGATATAGGCATCGACCTTACGCGATTTAAACATATTGATCAGCTCTTTCGCTTTATCTACACTGTTTTCGGTGCTCGAGTAGATAATTTTATACCCCCGCTTGTATGCCTTATCTTCAATCAATCTCGCTATTCTCGAAAAGAAAGAATTGGAAATATCTTCAATAATCAGTCCGATAATATTCGAATTCCCCGTGCGCAGGCTCCTTGCAATCTGGTTGGGTTTATAGCCGCTTTCAGCAATAATTTTCTCAACTTTCTCTATTACCGCCTCACTAATCGATTTCTCTTTTGCTTTTCCGTTAATGATAAAAGAAACTGTAGTGATGGATACGTTTGCTTTAACGGCGATGTCTTTGATAGAAAGCGATTTCATGTGCTGGGGAGTTCTATTAGGTTAATATTCAAAACTAAACAAAAATTATAGTTTTTAAATTTTTGGTAACTTAAAAGCCGCAATTTAACATTTTTTATGTTAATCGTTTTAGAAAGAAAGAGGAGGGAATAATAATTATTGAATGAAGGATTTTTCGAATGAGGGATTAGGTATTGCGCCCGGAAACATTCAATCATCAAGTCGTTCAAAATTAAATCATTAATCTGATACCTAAACTCAAAATTAATTATTTAAATAAGAGAATTTTGAATGAATGATTAGGGGGTTACACCAGGGAACATTCAATCATTCAGTCATTCAATCACTCAATAATTCAGTCACTCAATCATTAGGCAGATACATACCCCTTAATCAGCTTTGCTGTTTTAGCAGATGCACCCGGTTTTCCCATCAGGCCTAAAAGCTCGTTGTAACCAGCCAGCATTTCGCTTCTACCTGTACCTTCAAGGATTAGCCCCAACTCCTGATCTATTTTTTGGGTATTGCAATCTTCCTGAATCAGTTCGGTTACAATTTTTTTATCTACAACGAGGTTAACGAGCGAGATAAACTTAATTTTTACCAGCAAGCGGGCAATGGCTATCGAAATGGTACCACCTTTATACACCACTACCTGTGGCACTTTAAATAAGGCAGTTTCTAAAGTCGCCGTCCCCGAAGCTACTATGGCAGCATGCGCCTGGTGTAACAGGTTATAAGTATTGTTAAAAACCAGAACAGCTTTTTTGTCACCAATAAATTGCTGGTAATATTCGGCAGTAAAGGTTGGTGCAGCAGCAATTACAAAAAAATAATCGGTATGGTTTTCGGCCACACTTAACATTACAGGCAGCAATCGTTCTATTTCCTGTTTCCGGCTACCGGGCAACAGGGCAATAATTTTTTGATCACCCAATTGGTGTTTCTCGCGAAAAGCCGGATCAGGTGTAAATTGAGCAATTTCATCCAGCAAAGGATTGCCTACGTAATCAACCTGCATGCCCCAGGTTTTGTAAAAATCTACCTCGAAAGGCAAAATGCAAAACATGTGATCTACAATCCTTTTAATTTTGAGTACCCGTTTCTGGTTCCAGGCCCAAACTTTTGGCGAAATATAATAACAAACCTTAATGCCATGGGCTTTGGCAAACTCAGCAATTTTGAGGTTAAAACCTGGAAAATCGATCAGAATCAACACATCTGGTTTCCAGGCCAGCAGATCTTCTTTGCATGCTTTCAGGTTTTTAAAAATGGTACGCAGGTTTAAAATAACTTCGGTAAAGCCCATAAAAGCCATATCGGAATAATGTTTTACCAGCTCCCCTCCTTCTGCAGCCATTTTATCGCCACCAAAATAACGGAATACTGCATCACCATCTTCGGCTTTTAAAGCCTTCATAAGGTTTGCGCCATGTAAATCGCCTGAGGCTTCTCCGGCTACGAGGTAGTATTTCATAGGTTATACATGTAAGATGTGAAATGGATAATGGCAGATGTAAGGTAAAACCTCCATCATCCATCTTACCTATTCCATTTCCCATCATTTAAAAAGATAGGTTATATGTAAGATGTAAAATGGATAATGGCAGATGTAAAGTAAAACCTCCATCATCCATCTTACCTATTCCATTTTCCATCATTTAAAAAGATAGGTTATATGTTAGATGTGAAATGTATAATGGCAGATGTAAAGTAAAACCTCCATCATCCATTTTACCTATTCCATTTTCCATCATTTAAAAAGATAATTTATATGTAAGATGTGAAATGGATAATGGCAGATGTAAAGTAAAACCTCCATAAGCCATCTTACCTATTCCATTTTCCATCATTTAAAACACTTTATAGGCAAAAAAAGCAAAGGCACATAAAAATGTAGCCGCTAAAATGCCCCGCCCGATATTTTCTCTGTTGTATTTAAAAAAGTACTGCATGGTGTAAGCATTTATGGCAATACCGCCTATATAGAGCAAATCGGCTTTAGCCAAAGAAGCCACATGGTGAATAATATACCAGGCAATACTACACAAGAAAGCCGGCAACAATAAACCAATGGCCAAACCAGCCCACACCGAATTATTTATTTTTTTTAATTGTTCGTTCATGACAGCAAAATAGCCTTAACCTAAATTAATGCCATCTGGTGCCGAAACCTTTGTAGCTGTGCCTACCTGTTTTGAATCATTACCACCAGTAAAATCCCAGCTGTTTAGCGTTTGGATAGCATGGTGCGCAGTTAAATCGAACTGAACCGGAACAACAGACACATAACCGTTTTCCAAAGCCCAAACATCGGTATCTTCACCTTTATCAAAGTTTTCGAAAACACCGGTAAGCCAGTAATACGGACGTTTGTAAGGATCGGTCCTTTCTTCAAACTCTTCCATCCACTTGGCATTGGCCTGCCGGCACACTTTAACACCTCTCAGGTTATCGCCTTTCGGGAAATTAACATTTAACAAGGTACCTTCCGGCAAACCGTTTTCAAGTATCTGTTCGCAGATATTTTTAATGTAAGGTTTGGTATAACTAAAATCAGCATCGGCTGCAAAATCATCTAAAGAGAAACCAACCGATGGAATCTTTTCGATGGCGCCTTCAACCGCAGCCGACATGGTGCCCGAGTACAGCACATTAACCGAATTATTTAAACCATGATTAATCCCAGAAACGCATAAATCAGGCTTTTTACCTTTAAAAATTTTATTTACGGCAATTTTAACACAATCAACAGGTGTACCACTGCACTTATACATTTCAACACCTTCATACAGCTCAACCTTATCAAAACGGATAGGTTTACCAATAGTAATGGCATGGCCCATGCCACTTTGCGGACTATCGGGAGCTACCACCACCACATTGCCCAGCTCTTGCATTACCTCCATTAAATTTTTTATACCTGTAGCTGTAATTCCATCATCGTTTACAACTAAAATATTTGGTTTTGTGCCCTGCTTTGTCATGCCGGTAAAAATACAGATTATAAATTCAAGGCACAATAAACTTGCTTAATATGCCAAAATCATTTATTCCTGTGTATTTAGTTCTGAAATGAAAAAGTATTTCATAACCTAACGGAAAGCATATATATTTGAACAAATAACTTATTAAAAATGAATGCTGTATTTTATCAGATTATAGAAAACTAAAATACAAGCGCATGATCATAAACCAAAACCATTTCAATGAAATTCAAACTATTTACATTGGCTTGTTTTCTAATTACCGGTTCTATCGCAAAAGCGCAGACCACCTATCAATGGAAAACAGGAACCTCGGGAGGCTTTACGTACAAATACGTAACCAACGACCCAACTAAAACACGTTTTTACACGCTAAAAAACGGTTTGACTGTAATTTTATCGCAGAACAACAAAGAGCCAAACATTACCTATAAAATGGCGGTAAGGGCAGGTAGTAATACCGATCCACGCACCAATACCGGTTTGGCGCACTATTTAGAACACCTTTTGTTTAAAGGAACCGATAAGTTTGGAACATTAAACTATGCTAAAGAAAAACCACTTTTAGATAAAATCGAATCACTTTACGAGGTTTACAACAAAACTACCGATCCGGCAAAACGTAAAGAAATTTACAAAGAAATCGATAAAACTTCGGGCGAAGCTTCGAACTACTCTATCGCAAACGAGTACGATAAGATGATGAAATCAATCGGTAGTGGCTCTACAAATGCCCATACCTCGGTTGAAGAAACAGTTTACGAAGAAGATCTTCCTTCAAATGCTATCGATAAGTTTTTAGCGGTACAGGCCGAGCGTTTCCGCGCACCGGTTTTCCGTATTTTCCACACCGAGTTAGAAGCGGTGTACGAAGAGAAAAACATTGGTATGGATAACGACGGACGTAAAATGTACGAAAAAATGCTTTATGCTTTGTTTCCTACACATAATTACGGTCAGCAAACTACCATTGGTACCATTGAGCATTTAAAAAACCCTTCGTTAATCGAAATCAGAAAATATTACAATAAGTATTATGTGCCTAACAACATGGCCTTAATCATGTCGGGCGATATTAATTACGATGAGCTGATTAAAAAAATCGACAAAGATTTTGCTTATATGGTTCCAAAACCATTTGCGCTTTACAACCCTGCGCCCGAAAAACCTTTAACCCAGGTGCAAACTGTTGATATTTATGGCCCGAGTGCCGAAAACTTATATGTTGCCTACAGGGGTTTTGCCCAAAACACCCACCAAAGCTTATTGTTAGATCTAATCGGTAGCATTTTAGCTAATGGCAAAGCAGGTTTAATGGATATCAACATTAACAAACAACAAAAAATGTTGCGCGCTGGTGCAGGTTATAACTCGATGAAAGATTACGGTATTTTCATTTTATCGGGATCGCCAAAAGCCGGGCAAAGTTTAGAAGAAGCACAAAAATTATTATTAGAGCAGGTAGAATTGCTTAAAAAAGGCGAGTTTGATGAAAGCCTGATTAAAGCTACTGTAGCCAACATTAAACTGGCCGAACTACAAGGTTTCGATAATAACGATGTGCGTGCAGATGCTACCATGAATGCCTTTATTCAAAACCGCGGCACTGAGTGGGACAAAACATTGTCTTCTACTGATGCTATGGGCAAAATAACCAAAAAGGAAATTGTAGATTTTGCCAACAAGTTTTTCATTAACAACTATGTTTCTATTTTAAAACATAAAGGTGAAGACAAAAGCATTGTGAAAGTAGAAAAACCTACAATTACAGCAGTTAAAACCAACGTAAATGAGGTTTCTCCATTTACTAAAAACATTATTGCGGCTCCGGTAAAACCAATTGCCCCTAAGTTTTTAGATTATACCAAAGACCTTAACTTTGGTAAAGCAGGCATTGCCGATGTTATTGCTGTACAAAACACCGAAAATGGTATTTTCCGCTTGGGCTACCGTTTCGATATGGGTTCTTACAACTACAAATTATTGCCTTATGCAGCGCAATACCTATCATTCTTAAGCACTGATAAATACTCAGCAGAAGATATTAGTAAAGCTTTTTACAACATTGCCTGCAGCTACAACGTAAACGTAGGCACCGATGTAACGACTATCTCGATTAGCGGCTTACAGGAAAACTTTGAAAAAGCAGTTGCTTTGGTAGAAGATGTTTTGGCTAACTGCAAACCGAACGAAAAAGCCCTTGAAGATTTAAAAGGCCGTTTATTAAAATCAAGAGAAAACGCGAAACTAAACAAATCATCAATCCTTGGGGGTTTAATGAGCTATGCGCAATATGGTGCGGTTAACCCTTTCAACTATGGTTTAACCAATGATGAGATTAAGAACATGAAATCGGCTGATTTGATTTACATCTTACATAACCTAACCAATTACAAACACACCATTACTTATTACGGTCCAAAAACACTTGCGGCATTCTCGGCCGATATTGTGAAGGCACATCCTTTAGCAAAAGAGTTTACCGATGCTGCACCGATTAAGAAATTTGCCTATACCAAAACCGATTCGACTAAGGTTTACTTTGCCGATTATGATATGGTTCAGGCAGAAATCCGTTGGGTACGTAACGGTGGCTTATATGATCCGGCTAATGCTGCAAAAATTTCTTTATTTAACAATTATTTTGGTGGTGGTATGGGTTCGGTAGTATTCCAAACCATCCGCGAGTCTAAAGCTTTAGCTTATTCCACTTTCGCAGTATATTCTTCGCCAAACAGCAAGGATAAAGAAAATGCCATTATTGCTTACGTGGGTACACAGGCTGATAAAATGAATGATGCAGTAGCAGGCATGAATGATTTATTAACTACTTTACCAGAGTCTGATAAATCGTTTGCACTTTCTAAATCAAACTCTTTAAATGGTTTAGAAACCAGCCGCATTACCAAAGACGGCATCATTTACAGCTACTTTGCAGATAAAAAGTTAGGTTTTGATCACGATTCGAGAATTGACGAATATGCAAACCTGAAACCACTTACTTTTGCTGATGTTAAATCGTTCCACCAGAACAACCTTTCGGGCAAACCTTACAGCTATTGTATCGTTGCTTCTGAAAAGAAAATCAATATGGCCGATTTAAATAAATTTGGTCCGGTAACAAAATTAAGCCTGGAGCAGATTTTTGGATACTAAGGAAGACTAAAGTGGAAAGCTTAGATGCCCTAAAAGACCGAAGTCGGTAAGTCAGAGGTCCGAAGACTGGAAGCAAAGCAAAAAGCTTATATGCCCTTAGGTGTCTGAGGTGGTGAAAAGACCGAAGTCGGTAAGTCGGAGGTCCGAAGACTGGATGCAAAAGTAGAAAGCTTATATGCCCTTAGGTGTCTGAGGTGGTGAAAAGACCGAAGTCGGTAAGTCGGAGGTCCGAAGACTGGATGCAAAAGTAGAAAGCGGAAAGACCAAAGCAAAAAGCTTAGATGCCCTTAGGTGTCTGAGGTGGTGAAAAGACCGAAGTCGGTAAGTCGGAGGTCCGAAGTCTGGAAGCAAAAGTAGAAAGCGGAAAGACCAAAGCAAGAAGCTTATATGCCCTTAGGTGTGAGGTGGTGAAAAGACCGAAGTCGGTAAGTCGGAGGTCCGAAGACTGGATGCAAAAGTAGAAAGCGGAAAGACCAAAGCAAAAAGCTTAGATGCCCTTGGATGTCTGAGGTGGTGTAAAGGCTAAAGCGGAAAGACTAAAGACCAAAGCTTAGAGGCTAAAGCAAAAAGCTTAAATTAATAAAAGAAAAGCGTTCTGATCCCGTATCAGAGCGCTTTTTGTTTTAATGATCAATTATCCGAAAATGCTGGCAAATAGCTTATTCGAATGCAATTTTGCCTCATGATCGTAAATATGCGAAGTACTCATGATTTCGTTCACCCCATGTTTAGAAATGAAGTTACTCAACTCCGTTTTAATCGTTTCGGCACTGCCAATAAAAGAATAATACAACATTTGTTCTACCGCTTCTTTTTCCAGTTGATCCCAGTAACGGTCAATATTATCAACCGCAGGTTTTAACAACTCTCTTTTACCGGTAATTACCCCTAAAAACATTCTTTTAACAGAAGTAGCTAAACGATTGGCCTCTGCATCGGTATCGGCAACGACTACATTTACACAAGCCATCACATAGGGCTCCTGTAAAAATTTAGAGGGTTTAAAATTATTGCGGTAAATGGCAATGGCCTGCTCAAAGTAAGCGGGTGCAAAATGACTTGCGAAAGCATAGGGCAAGCCTTTTTCTGCCGCCAACCTGGCGCTATCGGTGCTCGATCCCAACACCCAGATCGGAATATCAAGTCCTTCGCCGGGAATGGCGCGTACACTGGCCTTATTGTTTTCGGCCGAGAACAACCTTTGCAACTTGTCAATATCACCCGGGAAATTATGTACGGCATGCATATTTTCGCCCCTGATGGCCATAGCAGTAACCTGATCTGTACCAGGAGCCCTGCCCAATCCTAAATCGATGCGGTTAGGATAAAGTGAAGCCAGTGTACCAAACTGCTCGGCTACAATTAATGGCGCATGATTAGGCAACATAATACCACCAGAACCTACTCTGATTGATTTTGTACCAGCTGCAATAAAGCCAATTAACACCGCAGTGGCCGAACTGGCTACACCCGCCATGTTATGGTGTTCGGCAAACCAATAGCGCCGGTAACCCAAATCTTCTGATTGTTGGGCCAGCGCTAAACTTGTTTTAAAAGTATCGGCCGCAGTATGGCCATCCAAAACAGTGGCCAGATCGAGTACAGAGAAGGGTATATTTTTTAATGAATTAGCATCCATAGTTATAGGAAATTATAATAAGGGCAAAAGTATTCTTAAAACCTTCAAGAACCTTCGGTTGCCCCTACTTATGACCTAAAGGCTACATTAACAAAAAGCATAAAACAAAGAAAGCAGCCAAAATTTTGACTGCTTTCTTCCTTTATATTACTGCTATTAAAGGGAATTAATCCATTTTACCAATTCATCCCTGCCTTTGCCTGTTTTTTGTTGCAGCTTACCCAACAACTCATCGTCCTGCCCCTCTTCATGTTTCAAATCATCGTCTGTTAAATCGGCATAAGCTTGTTTAACTTTCCCTTTAATTTCATTCCACTTTCCTTTTAATTCTAACTTATCCATGCGCGTATGTTTTTCTAAATGTTAATGTTATACTTAAAATAACAGTCTAAAATCATTATTGTTTCATTAAAAAACCCGCTCAGGCAAAAATAACGAACAATACCGCAGATAATGCTTTTTTAATACTGATTTTGAGTATATTAATAAAATTAATTCTACAAACTAAAAACATTATTAACTAAACTAAACAATTGATGAAAAAACTACTCCTATGTATGATTTTGTCTTTCGGTTTAATTGCATTTGCTTTCGCACAAGGCAAGGTAATTACCGGAAAGGTTACATCGAACACCGGGCCTATTCCAGGCGTTAGTGTTTATGTAAAAGGCTCTCCTTCAAGTGGTACTCAAAGTGAGGCCACTGGCAATTTTAAATTAACAGTTGCCGACGATGCCAGGATACTTGTTTTTAGCTTTATTGGCTACAAAACCAAAGAAGTTCCCATTACAGGGCAAACCGTTAACGTAAGCTTAGATGAAGAAAACAATACCTTATCAGAAGTTATTGTGGTGGGTTATGGTACGCAGAATAAACGGGATGTAACGGGGTCTATTGCCAGAGTTACTGCAGAAGATTTAAAGGATAAACCTTTAACAACAGTTGAAAGTGCATTACAGGGTAAAGCACCGGGTGTTTTTATCAACTCAAGTAGCGGTAAACTTGGCCAGGCACTACAAATTAGGGTAAGGGGTATTTCTTCTATCTCGGCGAGTAATCAACCTTTGTTTGTGATTGACGGAGTTCCGATCGTTACTGAAGCCCTGGGAACCTATACAGAAGCCGATAACCCGCTTGCTGCTATTAGTCCTGATGATATAGAATCGATGGAAGTGCTAAAAGATGCTGCATCAGCAGCAATTTATGGTGCAAGGGGATCAAATGGGGTGGTATTGATCACCACAAAAAAAGGTAAACAAGGAAGAACAAATATCGATTTTGGCTATTATGCAGGATTTAGCGACCCAACCAAAAAAGGGGATTTCTTAAATGCAGATCAATACCGCCAATTATTAGATGCATCATTTAAGTATAATAATTATGACGACGGCGATTATGCCAATGCCGCCGAAATGTGGAAAGATTATATTGGTACCGATGATTGGAATAGTAATAATAATACCAGTTGGGTTAACGAAGCTTTTAGAAAGGGCCATACCCAACAATATGGTTTAAATATTAATGGTGGCGATGCAAAAACCAGGTTTATGTTATCAGGAAACTACAATAACAATGATGGAATTATTATCAACAATCGTTATGTACGTACTGGTGGCCGTTTAAGCATCGACCATACCGTTTCGAAAATTTTAGAAGTTGGTGGAGCTCTAAATATATCGAAAGTAGACAACTACCGTATCCCTACCGACAATGCTTTTTCTAACCCTCTACAATTAAACGCTTTACCCCCTATCCAACCTGTACGCGATGCATCGGGTGAATTAAACAGTTCTACCGTTTACTACAATAGCTTAATCGATTATGATAATGGTAAAAATCTATCAACCACATACAGAACCTTTGCCAATGCTTATGCAAGTTTAAAAATTACACCTGATTTGGTTTTTAGAAGTGAGTACGGGTTTGATTTTAACAATTTGGAAGAAGAGCAGTTTTTAGGATCAAAAACGCAGGACGGGGGAAGTACAGGAGGTTCTTCTACTGATTACATGGCTAAATCTATAAACTTTAACACCAATAATACGCTTAATTATACCAAGATTTTGAACGAAAAACATAACCTGAATGTATTAGCAGGTTTTGCATTTCAGGACACCAAATTCAGGTTTTCATCAGTAACAGGCACCACCTTACCATCAGATAGTTTTACTAAGATTGCAAGTGCAGCGATAATTTCTGCTGGTGAATCTTCAGAAACAAGACATACTTTTGTTTCATATCTGGCCAGGATAAACTATAAATACGAAGATAAATATCTGCTAAGTGCTTCGATCAGAACAGACGGTTCATCAAGGTTTGGCGTAAACAACAGGTATGGAACTTTCCCGGCAGTTTCTGCGGGCTGGATTATTAATCAGGAAGAGTTTTTAAAATCGAGTAGCTGGTTAAGCTTATTGAAGCTTAGAGGGAGTTATGGCTTAACAGGTAATGCCGAAATCGGCGATTTCGCTTCCCGCAATCTGTATCGCGGGGTTAACTACGCTGGTGTTGGGGGTACTCGCCCGAGCCAGTTAGGAGATCCAAATTTAAGCTGGGAAAATACATCCAATTATAACTTAGGTTTAGATTTTGGATTTTTCTCAGACCGGATTTCGGGTACAGTTGAATATTATAAAAAGAAAACAACCGATTTATTGTTAAATGCACCAATCGCAGCAACAAACGGTTTTTCGTTTATTACTCAAAACATTGGGGATATGCAAAACCGAGGATTTGAGTTTTCCTTAAATACCAGAAATTTCGTTGGTGAATTTAAATGGTCGACTTCTTTTAACATCTCTTTAAACAGGAACAAGGTTTTACGTCTGGTTGATGATCAACCTATTTATCCCGGCGGAAGATTTTTAGGCAGAATAGCTGTTGGCGAACCATTAGGTTATTTTTATGGAAAAGCATACGCTGGGGTAGACCAGGCCAATGGAGATGCACTTTATTATATTGATGAATCCAGAACTACCACTACCAACGATAGCGGCTTGGCACAAAACCAAAAACTTGGCGATCCAAACCCAAAATTCTTTGGTGGTTTTGGCAATCATTTCTCCCTTAAAAACTTCGATCTGGATATTCAGGCACAATTTGTTTCGGGCAATGACATTTACAATATGGCCGGCGTTTTTCAATCTGCTAACGGCGATTATTTTGACAATCAAACCATTGATCAATTAAATTATTGGACGCCAACGAACCGCAATACCCCCATTCCACAACCCAGGTTTGGAGAAGGAAATGGAACAGCCCCATCTTCTCGATGGATACAAGACGGTTCTTACCTCAGGATAAAAAGTGTAGTTTTTAGCTACAATGTACCCAAAGCATTTATTAACAAATATAAATTGCAAAATTTAAAAATATTTGCCTCTGCACTTAACCTATTTACCATAACTGGCTACAAAGGTTACGATCCGGAAGTAAATACACCTAGTGGCGGCTCTCTCCAATCTGATAACATTCAGCTCGGTCACGATTTTTATACCCCACCGCAAGCAAGAACCATCACTTTTGGCGTAAACATTGGCTTATAAAAATACTAGCATATGAAAAATTATAAAAATATATTAGCTGCATTTCTTCTTGTTTTAAGTATATCCAGCTGTAAAAAACAATTAGAAATAGACCCTAAACAGAATATAGATGCCAATGTGGCGCTAAATACAACCGCAGATGTACAAAATGCGTTAATTGGAGCTTACACCTTTTTAGCAACTGGCGATCTGTATGGAACAAACCTTGTTTTCTTACCAGACATTTATGCCAATAACGATTATTTAACCTGGAGGGGAACCTTTTCTACATACCGCGATATATCAAGAAAAATTATTACAGCAGATAATGCCGATGTGAGAAGGACCTGGATAACTGCGTACAGCACAATTAACACCGCAAATATTGTACTTTCTGCGTTAAATGTGGTAAGCGATGCCAACACCAAAAATATAATCGAAGGCAAAGCCTTATTTATAAGGGGAATTATGCATTTCGAATTGGTAAGATTATATGCCTTACCTTATGAAGCATCTGGTGCCAACACAAATTTAGGCGTGCCAATCATTACCAAAGCCGTTAAAACGATAGATAATGTAACCAATTCTGTAGCGCGCAATACTGTTGCAGAAGTTTATACAGCGGTAGAAAATGATTTAAAAGCTGCCATCACAAAATTGTCTGCTGTTGATGATCAATATGCTGCAAAAGCATTTTTAGCAAGGGTTTATTTACAGGAAGGCAAGTATGCTTTAGCAAGGGATATAGCCAATGATATAATTAGTAATAGTCCGTATCATTTAATTACTAATTCTCTTGAGGCACCGTTCAGAACCAAAAATTCGAGTGAGGGAATTTTTGAAATTAAACAGAACGAACAAAGTAATGCAGGCACATCTAACGATGGCTTGGCTACTTTCTATGCCAGTTACCAAAATGCTACAGGTGGCGATGTAGGAAGGGCAGATGCTTTGGTTAATACTACTTTTTACGACTCGTTTGAAGCTGGTGATAAAAGGCAAACAGAAATGATTTATGAAGGCACCGGAGCAAGAACTGGTTTCTTTACCAAAAAGTGGTATAGCTTTTATGATAATATTCCTGTTTGTAGAATCACAGAACAATATTTAATACGTGCCGAATGCAATTTTAGATTGGGTACAACAATTGGTGCTACACCTGCAAGCGACATCAATACTTTGAGAACAAGGGCCGGATTAGAAGATGTTGTGCCAACCTTAGCAATCATTTTGGATGAACGGGAAAAAGAATTAGATTTTGAAGGTTTCAGGCTTCATGATTATAAACGTACCAAACGTACTATAGGAACCTTTCCTTATGACGATCCCAAATTGGTATTTCCAATTCCAGACCGTGAAATAAATGTGAACAAAGCTTTGAAGCAAAACCCTGGTTATTAAAACAGCCTGTTAACAAAAATGCCCCTAATAGATTGCCCCCAAAAAGTTAGACACTATTTGGGGGCATTTTAATATTTAATGCAGTTGCATCAGTTATTTTAGCGCTTTAGCAGCTTCAATAATTTCCTCCACTACTCCCGGATCCAATAAGGTAGAAGTATCACCTAAATTGCTGGTATCGCCTTCGGCTATTTTACGCAATATCCTGCGCATAATTTTACCGGAGCGGGTTTTAGGTAAACCAGATACAAATAAAATTTTATCCGGCTTGGCAATAGCGCCAATTACACGGGTAACGGTTTGCAGAATATCTTTTTTAGATAAATCGGCTTCGCCATGCATTTCAGGGTAAATTACAAAGGCGTAAATACCTTGTCCTTTTACGTCATGCGGATAACCCACAACCGCACTTTCTACCACACCAGCGTGCATGTTAATGGCATTTTCTACCTCAGCAGTACCAATCCTGTGGCCCGAAACATTCAGTACATCATCCACACGGCCTGTAATCCGGTAATAGCCATCAGCATCACGCAAACAACCATCTCCGGTGAAATATAAATTTTCGTAAGTAGAAAAATAAGTCTGCTTGCAACGTTCGTGATCACCATAAGTGGTACGCAACATACCCGGCCACGGGAATTTAATGCACAGGTTACCCATTACATCATTGCCTTCAATTTCATTTCCGTTTTCATCAACCAAAATCGGCTGAATACCTGGCAAAGGCAAAGTAGCAAAACTTGGTTTGGTTGGCGTTACCGTTGCAATAGGCGAAATCATAATACCACCAGTTTCGGTTTGCCACCAGGTATCAACAATTGGCGCTTTACCCCGGCCTATTTTTTCATCAAACCAATGCCATGCCTCTTCATTAATCGGCTCACCTACCGAACCTAAAACTCTGATAGTGCTCAAGTCTTTCCCATTCAAAGGATCTTCACCAAAGCTCATTAAAGAACGAATGGCTGTAGGAGCTGTATATAAGGTATTTACTTTATGTTTTTCTACAATATCCCAAAAACGTGATGGTGTTGGGTAAGTAGGAATTCCTTCAAATAACACCGAGGTAGCTCCTTGCGAAAGCGGTCCGTAAACAATGTAAGAGTGACCGGTAATCCAGCCAATATCGGCCGTACAGAAATAAACTTCGCCAGGCTGATAATTAAATACGTTAGCAAAAGTATAACCTGCATAAACCATGTAACCACCACAAGTATGCACCACACCTTTAGGCTTACCAGTTGAACCAGAAGTATAAAGGATGAAAAGCATATCTTCTGCATCCATTTCTTCGGCAGGGCAAACATCATTAACGTGTTTAACTTCATCTTCCCACCACACATCTCTACCTTTCAGCATCGAAACAGGGGTACGGATATGCGTTAATACAATACATCTTTCTACCGTTGGGCAACCAATTAAAGCATCATCAATCACATCTTTTAACGGAATTTGTTTGTTACCACGGTACGAACCATCGGCAGTGATTACCAGTTTACATTGCGAATCGTTGATGCGATCGGCAATAGATTTGGCAGAAAAACCACCGAAAATAACCGAATGAACAGCTCCGATACGCGCACAGGCCAATACTGCAATAGCCAGCTCAGGCACCATGGGCATATAAATACAAATGCGGTCTCCTTTTTTTGCCCCATTGCGTTTTAACACATTGGCAAAGCGGCAAACGCGCTCGTGCAACATTTTATAGGTATAGGTAACCGATTCTTCTTCGGGATTGTTCGGTTCCCAGATAATGGCAGGTTTATCGCCATTGAGCGCAAGATGACGGTCTAAACAATTTTCGGTGATATTAAGTTTAGCGCCTTCAAACCACTTAATATTCGGTTCGTTAAAATTCCAGGATAATACCTTGAACCAGGGTTTACGCCATTGAAAATTTTGCGCAACCTCGCCCCAAAACTGCTCGGGGTTTTCTACGCTTTTCTTATAATCTTCTTCGTATTGCTTAAAAGATGTAATTTGCATTGCTCGTTTTATATTTTGGATTAGTGGCGGCTAATTTAAATAAATAAAAATAAGGAGAAATAGTTAAATCGTATCAAAATAAATATCAAACGTTTGATCAAAAATATTTATTTTTGATATCATTAAATTTAACCTGATAATCTACTCGCAGACTATTTATTACACGAAAGCGGATGGTCAACTGCAATTGAATTTAAAAATCAGGCATTAAATAAACACTGCGCAGGTCTTAATTGCTTTTAAAGATAAAATATAAAAATAATTAGCTAGGCTCTTGCCTTTTACAATTATTATTCAGATATTTGCACACTCTTAAAAAAATTAAGCGACGATATTTAACAACTATATTTACAAGTCATGTCAAGAGTTTGTGATTTAACAGGAAAAATGGCAATGAAAGGTAATAACGTATCGCACTCGAACGTTAAAACCAAACGCAAATTTTATCCGAATTTGAAACTTCAGAAATTTTATATCCCTGAAGAAGACCGTTGGATTACGTTGAAAGTTTCAACTTCAGCGATTAAAACCATCAATAAAGTGGGTATTAGCGAAGCAATCAACCGTTTCGTAAAAAAAGGATTTTTGTAAAAAACATTAACTGTTGAGATTAACAGTTTACAATTAATATTAAAATGGCAAAAAAAGGTAACAGAGTTCAGGTTATTTTAGAATGTACTGAGCACAAAGAAAGTGGCATGCCAGGTATGTCTAGATATATTTCTACCAAAAACCGTAAAAACACTACTGAGCGTTTAGAATTGAAAAAATTCAACCCGGTATTGAGAAAAGTAACCGTACATAAAGAGATAAAATAATTGAATGATGGTTTGATTGAATGATTGAGTTAAAAAATTCATTCATTCTAACATTCTCTAATTCGATCATTAAAATTATAAGAACATGGCAAAGAAAGTAGTTGCAACCCTTAAAACAGGTACAGGTAAAGAATATTCGAAAGTAATTACAATGGTAAAATCACCTAAAACTGGTGCTTACTCATTCAAAGAGCTTATCGTACACAACGACCACGTAAAAGATGCTATTGCATCTAAATAAGGTTAATATTTTTTAATATTGAAAATATTACAGGCCGTTCCGTTTCAACCGGGAGGGCTTTTTTTGTTATATAAAATTTAGATATGGGCTTATTTGATTTTTTCAAAAAGAAAGAAACTGCACCTGAAGCTCAGGAAGCACTGGATAAAGGATTAGAGAAAACAAAAGACGGTTTCTTTAATAAAATTACCAAAGCTGTTGCCGGTAAATCTGCAGTTGACGATGAGGTACTCGATAACCTGGAAGAAGTGCTGGTTACTTCTGACGTAGGGGTTAGTACCACCTTAAAAATCATTAAACGTATTGAAGATCGCGTTTCGCGTGATAAATACCTGAATACTTCTGAACTGAATTTTATTCTTCGCGATGAAATTCAATTGCTGCTATCAGAAAACAACAGCAACGATTTCCGCCAGTTTGAATATGGTAACCACAAGCCTTATGTAATTATGGTGGTTGGTGTAAATGGTGTGGGTAAAACCACTACCATTGGTAAGCTGGCCCATAAACTCAAAGAATCGGGCTTAAAAGTTGTTTTAGGCGCTGCCGATACTTTCAGGGCTGCCGCAGTTGATCAGATTAAACTCTGGGGAGAGCGCGTAGGTGTTAGGGTTGTAGCACAGGCCATGGGCTCAGATCCTGCTTCTGTGGCTTTCGATACCCTGCAATCAGCTGTTGCCAACAACGAAGATGTAGTAATTATCGATACTGCAGGCCGTTTACATAACAAAATTGGTTTGATGAACGAGCTGGGAAAAATTAAACAGGTAATGCAAAAGGTAGTACCAGGCGCACCACACGAAATTTTATTGGTATTGGATGCCTCGACCGGTCAAAATGCTTTTGAACAGTGCAAACAGTTTACCGAAGCTACTGATGTAAACGCTTTAGCCATTACCAAATTAGACGGTACAGCTAAAGGTGGTGTGGTAATTGGTATTTCCGATCAGTTTAAAATTCCGGTTAAATATATTGGCGTAGGCGAAAAAATAAATGATTTACAGCTCTTCGATAAAAAGGAGTTTGTGAATAGTTTGTTTAAATAACCTATCAAACATTCGTCATGCTGAATTTATTTCAGCATCTCTTGTTTTAAATTAAAGACCCTGAAATAAATTCAGGGTGACGATCTCCTTACTTTTAATAACAGTAAAGATTAAGTGTAAAAGATGAATACTAAAGTAGTACGCAGTAAAACAACAACTAAACAACCTAAAATCAATGTGATCACTTTAGGTTGCTCTAAAAACATATACGATTCGGAAGTATTAATGGGGCAGTTGCGTGGCAACAACCTAAACGTTACCCACGAATCAGACAAAATGGGTAAAGATGATATCGTGGTGATTAACACCTGCGGTTTTATCGACAATGCCAAACAAGAATCGATTGATACCATTCTACAGTTCAGCGAGCTGAAAGAAGCGGGTAAAATTGCTAAGGTTGTGGTTACCGGTTGCCTTTCTGAGCGTTATAAACCCGAGCTCGAATCGGAAATTACCAACGTTGATGCCTTTTTTGGCACCAACGATTTACAAAATATACTGCACGAGCTGGGAGCTAACTATAAACATGAGCTAATTGGCGAACGTTTACTCACTACCCCATCGCACTTTGCTTATTTCAAAATTGCCGAAGGCTGTAACCGCCCATGTTCGTTTTGTGCCATTCCGTTAATGCGGGGTAAGCACATGAGCAAGCCAATGGAAGAATTGGTTAACGAGGCTAAAATACTGGCTAAAAACGGCACCAAAGAGCTGATCCTGATTGCGCAGGACCTTACCTACTATGGTTTGGACCTTTACGGTGTGCGTAAACTCGATGAACTGATGCGCCGTTTATCAGATGTACCGGGCATCGAGTGGATCCGCCTGCAATACGCCTACCCTTCAGGTTTCCCAATGGAGATTTTAGACGCCATGAATGAGCGCGACAACATTTGCAAATATCTGGATATGCCTTTACAGCACATTACCGATAACATGCTAAAATCGATGCGCCGTGGCACCACTAAACAGAAAACCATCGATTTGGTTAACCAGATTAGAGATAAAGTGCCTAATATTGCCATGCGTACCACATTAATATGCGGTTATCCGGGCGAAACAGAGCGCGATTTTGAAGAAATGAAAGAATGGGTTGCCGAAACCAAATTTGATCGTTTAGGCTGCTTTACCTACTCACACGAGGAAAAAACACATGCCCATACTTTGGTTGATGATATCCCCGAAGAAGTAAAGCAACAACGTGTGGATGATATCATGGAAATACAACAGGGTATTTCATTTGATATTAACCAGGAAAAAGTAGGCAAAACCTTTAAAGTACTGATTGATAAAAAAGAAGGCGATTTCTTTGTAGGCAGAACCGAATTCGATTCGCCTGAAGTAGATAACGAAGTGTTAATTGATGCTGCTACAGGTTATGCTGCCAACGGAAGCTTTGTTAATGTTAAGGTAGATAGGGCCGAAGATTTCGATTTGTATGGTACAATTGTTTAATAAAATATAACTAACAAAAAATCCCGAAAGTAAACTTTCGGGATTTTTTGTTTTAAAGGCTATTACATTAATTTTCAACCACTTTGTAGCGAAAAAGCTTTTCTATTCGTTTAAGCTAAAAACCGAAAAACTATGAAAAAATTTCTAATTATCCTCTCAGTCATTTTTATTGTCAGTTTAGGCTGTAAAAAAGAGAATATTGGCGGAGGCGGATTGTGCGCTTGCAGCTTAGCTCCCGAACCCGTTTTAGGCCTAGTAATTAAAAACAGTGCCGGACTGGATTTACTGAATACGAAAACAGCTGGCTATTTCGATAAAAGCAAGATACAGCTTTACGTCAAAGATGCAAATAACGCAGTAACGGCAATCCGTTTCGATATTCGTGAGCCTTTTAATTACGGATCTATGCAAAAAATGGAGTATTATCAGCTATCTTCTTATGAAATAGCTATAAAAGCTAAAAGCATTGAAAATACATTTTACCTTAAACTCGGAGATAAAGTATATGAACTTAACCTCAAAACAAATAATAAGGCGGTAGAAAAATTATTGATTGATAAGACAGATGCACCTAGAGAACTTGCTGATAATAAAGAGCAATACCTTAATAGCATTTATACCTTAAAAATTTAACTGGTGTATTAGAAAGTTAAACACATAAAAAAGTCCTGATGGTGCTCATCAGGACTTTTTGTTATTAGTTTTTAGTTGCCGGCCTGTTTTTAATCTGACTTGCTTTTAGCCAAATTTTGGCGCCTTTAGCGTTTACATAATATTTTTCGTTCTTTCCGTTAATGTAAACATCCGAACCATCAGGTGCCATTTTACCTTTCCAGGTTTTATCGGCCACTTTCGAACTACCTTTTACAGCTACTTCGGCGGTTTTATTACCTACCGATTTGGCTCCTTTACTAATGGCTTTACCAGTATGGTCTAATGCCTTACCAACTTCGGTTTTCTTCTTTTCTTGTGCGTTTACGCTCAGGGTTACACCGCCAATTAAGGCCATTGTTAATAAACCCATTACAAATTTCTTTTTCATGACAGCTATTTTATTTTTTATGATAACAGCGCCGTATGATTTTTGTTTGGTGCACAACCGGAAATTAATAAACCTTATTGCAGCGGCTATACTTTTTGTATTGGCCAGCAAGCACAAAAGATTGTTGAGCACTGCTATTTATTATAGCAATAGTTAACCTTAAGCACACAAAAAGATAGTAGTGAAAAGAAGGACTGACCTAACCGATGAGCAAAAATCTGCTTTACAAAAATTATGTTCACTAGCCTTTTTATTGCATTAAGATTGCCAGTCAAGCTGGCAATGACGTATAGTGTAGCGGGATTTGCAAAAGCTGTATCTACACGATAGCTGCGCTTCGGGGATGCCGCTTCGCCCAGGGCTAAAAAACTACATAAACTGCAGATAAACCCAGCTTAATTCAACTTTTCGGCCAGAAGCTTCATTTCTATCTGTGGCGAACGTTTCTCGTAAATGATGCTGTGAACGGCCTTGCAAATAGGCATATCAACATTATACTCCTGGTTTTTGATGTGCATACATTTTGCAGCATAATACCCTTCTGCCACCATATTCATTTCCAGCTGTGCCGATTTTACGGTATAGCCCTTGCCCACCATGTTACCAAAGGTACGGTTACGGCTAAACTGCGAATAGGCCGTCACCAATAAATCGCCCAGGTAAGCCGATTCTTTAATATCGCGGTCAATAGGGTGAACCACATCTACAAAGCGTTTAATTTCGCGTATGGCGTTGCTAATAAGCACCGCCTGAAAGTTATCGCCGTAACCTATTCCGTGGCAAATACCGCTGGCTACGGCATAAATATTTTTTAAAACCGCAGCATACTCAGTACCAAAAATATCGTCAGAAACGTTGGTCTTAATGTAGCGCGTATTTAAAAGCGAGGCAAATGCTGCCGCCTTCTCTATATCGGTACAGGCTATGGTGAGGTATGATAGTTTCTCTAAAGCCACTTCTTCGGCGTGGCATGGGCCACTCACCACCAAAATATCATGATATGGGATGTTATACTTTTCATGCAAAAATTCGCCGATAATCAGGTTATCTTCCGGTACGATCCCCTTAATGGCCGATACGATTTTCTTGCCTTTTAAATCTTCGGGGGTTATGGTAGACAGGGTTTCTTTTAAAAAGGCTGCAGGAACGTTTAAAATAACAAAATCAGCTGATTTTATAATCGAGCTGATATCAGACGAGATATTATCCTGATTGAGCTTTAACTCAACAGAACTGAGGTAATGCGGGTTGTGTTTAAATTTTTTAATGTGTTCAATGGCCGTTTCGTTACGCATCCACCAAAAAATCTCTTTCTCAGATAAATTATCTGCAAGCATTTTTACGATGGCAGTAGCCCAGCTCCCGCCCCCTATCATTGCTATTTTAGGTACCATGATTATAAAATAAAAATCCCGGTTTAATGTTTTAAACCGGGACAATTTAATTATTTATTATGGTTAAATATACCTTACTTCTTCGCGTCTTTGCTAAACAATTGGTCTTTAGATGTTTTTTCTACAACCATACCATCTTTCAATTTGTTCTGAATAGCAGAATACGGACCGGTTACAATTTCGGCACCGGCTTTAACACCCGATTTTACGATGATAAACTGATCGTTCTGGATACCCGTAGTTACCTCTGTTTTTTTAACTTTTTTGCTTTTAGCATCGAAAGCGTAAACATATTGCTTCACCTTTTTATCGGTAAGCTTCGATTTTTGCTTATCGGTATTTTCCTGGTTGCCCTGGTTTTTACCGGCATCGCCCGATTTTGCATTATCGGTAAACACCGCCTGAATTGGGATAGCCAAACCGGTTAACGATTCGCTTTCGATATCAACAGTTGCCGACATACCCGGACGGAAAATAGATTGCTGCTTACCTTCCATTTCTTCGCTGATCCTGATTTTTACAGAGAAGTTGGTTACCTGATCAACTGAAGTAGAAACGGCAGTTCCAACAGCTGTTGATGAACTTGCAATTTCGGTAACCACACCTCTGAATTTCTTGTCAGAAAAGGCATCCACTTCGATTGAAGCTTTATCGCCAACTTTAACACGGGTAATATCGTTCTCGTTTACATCAACATTAACTTCCATCGATGAAAGGTTAGAAATACGCATAATTTCGGTACCCGCCATTTGCGAAGTTCCTAAAATACGGTCGCCCAATTCGATTGATAATTTAGAAACCACCCCATCAACTGGTGCATAAATAGTTGTTTTAGCCAAATTAGCGCCCGCTTCTTTCACATTTGCACCAGTTTGCTCTAAAGTAAACTTAGCGCCGGTTACATTTTCTTTTGCACTGGCTAAATTGGCTTTAGCAGTTAAAAAGGCCGCTTTTGCAGCATCAAACTCTGAAGCTGAAATTACTTTTTTACCAAAAAGCTCAACATTACGTTTATAGGTAGCATCGGCATTGATGTAATTAGCCTGGTTTTGGGCAAGTTGTTGTTGCGCTGCAGCTACACTTGCTTTTTGAGCATTAAAACTTGCTACTGTTCTTTCGTAACCCGATTGCAATACATCCGGACGTACTTTACAAAGCAACTGACCAGCTTTAACAATATCGCCTTCCTTTACCTTTAATTCTACCACCTCGCCCGATACCTCCGAACTTAATTTAACCTCGGTTTCTGGCTGGATTTTACCGCTGGCGGTAACTGTTTCCACAACAGTTTTATCTGATGCTTTTTCTGTAGTTACTTTTTCGGTTTTATCGCCACCAATTACACCGGTTAGTTTGAGTACAACCAGGAGCGCTACGATAGCAACTACGGTAATAATAATATGCTTCAGTTTCATAATTTATGTATTGTATTTCGTTTGTTTTATTAAAGTTGTAATGTTATAAAGTTAAAACGTTTTAAAGTTGAAAGGTTTTAACATTACCTTTTACTTTCAGTTTTAGCCTTAAAAAGTAATTTGTTTACCTAAGTAATAATCAATAACCTTTGCCCTAAAAATAAGGTCGTATTTAGCTTGAATAAAATCGATCTCTGCCTTATTTCTATTGGTTTGAGCTGTACTATAATCTAAAGAGTTTACCAAACCTACATTATAGCGTTGTTCGACTACATAAAAAGCATCTTTTTGCGCGTTAAAAGCATTCTGGGTAGAGGCATAACGGCTTTCAGCAGCCTTTAAATCAGTTGTCGCCTGAAAAATAACTTTATTTAGGTTGTTCTTAGACAATTGTTCCTGTACTAAATTATTTTGGTAGGTAATTTTTGCTTTACGTACACTCGAGCGGGCAGAAAATCCGTTGAAAATTGGAATCTGAAGACTCATGCCTATACTTTGTCCCAACCTTTGATCTATTTGATCTGCAAATGAAGCTTGAGGGGTTAATCCTTTATAGTTAAACTGATAAGAATACGAGGTATTTAATCCTGCACCTAAACTTAGCGAAGGTGAATATGCTCCTTTTGCTACGGCGATGGCTTGCTTAGCAGCTAACGATCTTAAATTAGCCAGTTTGATATCAGGAAAAATATTCAAAGCGTTATTATAAATTTCTTCAGCACTTACAGTTGTTGATGCCGTTTTAATATTATCAATTAAGGGCGCCTGAACTACAAACTTTTGGCTTGGTTGCATCTCCATCAACTGCCCTAATGTCAAGTAAGAAATTGAAAGCGCATTTTGTGCATTTGTTAAGTTGAGTTCTGCAGTAGCTGCCTGAGATTTAGCCTGAGAAACATCGGCCAGGGTTTTGTTACCAGCATCAAGCAAAGCATTTTCGCGGGCTAAGGTTTTTCTGGCAATATCCAGTTGGTCTTTCGAAGCACGTTCCAGATCGGTATTATATAACACCTGCAAGTAAGCATTAACAACATTTAAAATCAAATCGTTTTTAACCTTTTCTATGTTGCTCTTATCGGCATCTAAAAGAATTTTATTCTGCCTGATCTGGTTAATTTTGGTAAAGCCCTGAAATAAATCAACGTTTGTACTCAAATTTCCACTGGTATATAGCGATGTTTGATTGGTAACCTGGAAAGTTGTTTGATCCAAACCACGGCCAAATGTTAAATTAGGACTTACACTTGCATTTAAATTTGGATATAGCGAGTACTTTGATTGCGTTAAGTTTTCTTCTGATATGGCAGCACTGAACTGAGCTTGTTTAATGGTTAGATTACTTTTAAGGGTATTTTCAACAGCTTGCTGAATGGTGATTACTTGTTGGGCATTGACAATATTGACAAAACCGAGCGCAGCAACAAAAGTAAAACCGGTAATTAACTTCTTCTTGGTAAACATCTTCATAATTTGTTTCAAATCTATATAAACAACTTTAATAATTTCAATCTGTACAGGCATTTACTAACTTTGAGCTTAAATGTACCTGATCAAATCACCGCTTCTGCTAAAATGGTATTACCCATCACTGTTATGGAATAAATCCCGCACCGAAAAAGTTATTTATCTGACCTTTGACGATGGACCCATACCCAATGTTACAGATTTTGTATTAAAAACTTTAAAAGTCTTTAACGCAAAAGCTACATTTTTTTGCATCGGCGATAATATTGTTAAACACCCCGAAGTTTTTGAGCGTGTAAAAGCCGCCGGACATTCCATTGGCAACCACACTTTCAACCACTTAAAGGGCTGGAAAACCGACGATAAAACCTATCTCGAAAATACGCTAAAATGCCAGCAACTTACCCAAACTAATCTTTTTCGCCCACCTTACGGGAGAATTAAGAAGTCCCAAGTCCGAAGTCTTAAGTCTTTAGTCTTTAGTCCCAAGTCTGACTCAGGACTGCAGACTACCGACTCAGGACTGAACATCGTAATGTGGGATGTACTCAGCGGCGATTTCGACGTTAATCTTTCGCCCGAAAAATGCTACCAAAATGTGATCAAACATACCAAAAACGGTTCTATAATTGTTTTTCACGATAGTTTAAAAGCATTTGATCGTTTAGCCTATGCACTTCCTAAGGTTTTAGCCTATTTTACCGAAAAGGGTTTCACTTTCGCTACGCTTTAGCCATTGTTATGCCAGAACTGCCTGTGCTTACTGTTGTGGGTGAAAACAGGCTTTTAAGTAGTTGACCAATTTCAAGCTGTTCAAAAACGGACAAAACTGTACGGAATTGAACGGTTTATCATTGCATTCCTTTCATTAATGCCACAATACTGTTGCCCGCTTTTTATGACTCGCTATCAACATCAATTTTCATAGTTTAGAACAATTCCAAATTACGTAATCACCTGCTTAAATTCCATTTAAAGCTTGTTTTTTGTTATTTTTGTTTTATCCAAAAATTCATTTTTTTGGTCGATAACCACAAATTAATATACAAAAAGCAGTATTCTTTTGGGAAAGGTGTATGTTATTGCACAAAACTTAGCGAAAAAAGAATAAAATATCTAAGATGAGTATTTATAACGATTATATCCAGGAGATTGAAGAGCGAAAAACCCAAGGTCTTCACCCTAAACCTATTGATGGCGCTGATTTATTAGCTGAAATCATCGATCAAATCAAAAATGTAAATAATTTTAACAGAGCAGATGCTGTTAATTTTTTCATATACAATACCCTGCCGGGTACTACAGCTGCCGCCGGTGTAAAAGCCCAGTTCTTAAAAGAAATTATTACGGGTGAAACTGTTGTTGCAGAAATTACACCTGATTTTGCTTTCGAACTGTTATCGCACATGAAGGGTGGTCCTTCTATTAAAGTTTTATTGGATATTGCTTTGGCTGATAATGGCGATAAAGCCAAAAAAGCTGCAGATGTACTTAAAACACAGGTTTTCCTATACGATGCCGATACCGATCGTTTAAAAGAAGCTTACAACAATGGCAATGAAATTGCCAAAGAAATATTAGAAAGTTACGCAAAAGCCGAATTCTTTACTGAATTACCTGCTATTGCCGAAGAAATTAAAGTGGTAACCTTTATTGCCGGTATTGGCGATATTTCTACCGATTTATTATCTCCGGGTAACCAGGCGCACTCGCGTTCTGATCGCGAATTGCACGGTAAATGTATGATTACGCCAGAAGCTCAGGAAGAAATCAGAGCATTACAAGCACAACACCCTGATAAAAGCGTAATGCTGGTAGCCGAAAAAGGTACCATGGGTGTAGGTTCTTCGCGTATGTCGGGTGTAAACAATGTGGCTCTTTGGACAGGTAAACAATCAAGTCCCTATGTTCCATTTGTTAACATTGCACCAATTGTTGGTGGTACCAATGGCATTTCGCCAATTTTCTTAACCACGGTTGATGTAACCGGTGGTATTGGTATCGACCTTAAAAACTGGGTAAAGAAAACTGACGAGAACGGTAATGTTGTCCGCAATGAAAACGACGAACCGGTTTTAGAAGAAGTATACTCAATAGCAACGGGAACTGTGCTAACGATTAATACAAGAACCAAAAAACTATATAACGGAGATCAGGAGCTGATTGATATTGCAAAAGCACTGACCCCTCAAAAAATGGAATTTATCAAAGCAGGTGGTTCTTATGCCATTGTTTTCGGTAAAAAAATCCAAACCTTTGCAGCCAAAACTTTAGGTATCGAAGCTCCGGTAGTATTTGCTCCGGCTAAAGAAGTTTCTATCGAAGGTCAGGGTTTAACAGCTGTAGAAAAAATATTCAACAGAAATGCAGTAGGTTTAACGCCAGGTAAAGTTTTACACGCCGGTTCTGATGTTCGCGTAGAAGTAAACATTGTAGGTTCGCAAGATACTACTGGTTTAATGACCGCTCAGGAGTTAGAGGCAATGGCTGCTACGGTTATTTCTCCGATTGTTGATGGCGCGTACCAGTCAGGTTGCCACACGGCATCTGTTTGGGATAAAAAGGCACAGGCCAACATCCCTAAACTGATGAAGTTTATGAATGATTTTGGTGTAATTACTGCCCGCGACCCTAAAGGTACTTATCATTCAATGACGGATGTTATTCATAAAGTATTGAACGACATCACCATTGATGAGTGGGCTATCATCATCGGTGGCGACTCGCATACCCGTATGTCGAAAGGTGTGGCTTTTGGTGCCGATTCTGGTACAGTGGCTTTAGCACTGGCAACTGGCGAGGCTTCTATGCCAATTCCTGAGTCGGTAAAAGTTACTTTCAAAGGTGAAATGAAACAACACATGGATTTCCGTGATGTGGTTCATGCTACGCAATTGCAAATGTTACAGCAGTTTGATGGCGAAAACGTATTCCAGGGCCGTATTATCGAGGTACACATTGGTACTTTATTAGCCGATCAGGCCTTTACCTTTACCGACTGGACTGCTGAGATGAAAGCAAAAGCTTCGATCTGTATTTCTCAGGACAATACTTTAATCCAATCGCTTGAAATTGCTAAAAACCGTATTCAAATCATGATCGACAAAGGTATGGACAACCATAACCAGGTGCTTCAGGGATTGATTAACAAAGCAAACAAACGCATTGAAGAAATTAAAACCGGTATTAAACCTGCTTTAATGCCTGATACAAACGCCAAATATTATGCGGAGGTAGTTATTGACTTAGATGTGATTAACGAGCCCATGATTGCCGATCCGGATGTGAACAATGCCGATGTTTCTAAACGTTACACGCACGATACCATCAGAGATTTAACTTTCTATGGTGGCGATAAAAAAGTAGACCTTGGTTTCGTAGGTTCTTGCATGGTACACAAAGACGATTTGAAAATCGTTTCTCAATTATTGAAAAATGTAGAGATTCAGACCGGTAAAGTAGAATTTAAAGCACCATTGGTAGTTGCTGCACCTACTTACAATATCATTGATGAGTTGAAAGCAGAAGGCGATTGGGAATACTTACAAAAATACTCTGGATTTGAGTTCAGCGATGCGCTGCCTAAAAGCACAGCACGTACCGAATACGAAAACATCATGTATTTAGAGCGCCCGGGTTGTAACTTATGTATGGGTAACCAGGAGAAAGCTGCGAAAGGCGATACGGTAATGGCTACTTCTACCCGTTTATTCCAGGGGCGTGTAGTAGAAGATAAAGACGGTAAAAAAGGCGAGTCACTATTGGCTTCAACACCGGTAGTAGTGCTTTCGGCTATATTAGGTCGTATTCCAAGCATTGAAGAATATAAAACTGCAGTAGAAGGTATTAACTTAACTAAGTTTACCCCTATTTCTACCAAACAATAGGAAACAAAAAAACATATTGTTTGTTAAATAATATAAAAGGCTATCTGAGCAATCAGGTAGCCTTTTCCTTTGTATAAATTACTGCATAGAATGGTTTTAAATAAGATATTATGACAAATCTCAAAAATAAATCTGTTTAAAATTGTTTAATTTAGATAGTACCTTATTGACAATAATTATAAAAAATTAAAGTATGGCTTTTGATATAGACATGATTAAAAAGGTGTATGCAAACTTTGGCAGCCGCGTTGAGGCTGCACGCAAAGTGGTGGGCAGACCTTTAACCTTATCTGAAAAAATATTATATGCACACCTTTGGGATGGAGATCCTAAAACGGCATTTAAACGTGGTGCTGACTATGTAGATTTTGCGCCAGATCGTGTAGCAATGCAAGATGCAACGGCACAGATGGCTTTACTGCAGTTTATGCAGGCGGGTCGTCCGCAAGTGGCTGTGCCTTCTACAGTTCACTGCGACCACTTAATTACAGCTAAAGAAGGTGCGGCTATAGATTTACCTCATGCCAGAACAGAGAGTGCAGAAGTTTTTGATTTCTTATCATCTGTATCCAACAAATATGGTATCGGTTTCTGGAAACCGGGAGCAGGTATTATCCACCAGGTTGTTTTAGAAAATTATGCTTTCCCGGGCGGGATGATGATTGGTACCGACTCACACACGGTAAACGCCGGCGGTTTAGGTATGGTTGCCATCGGTGTTGGTGGTGCCGATGCCTGCGATGTAATGGCAGGATTACCCTGGGAGCTAAAATTTCCTAAGTTAATTGGGGTAAAACTAACGGGTAAATTAAACGGCTGGACTGCTGCCAAAGACGTAATCCTGAAAGTGGCTGGTATTTTAACCGTAAAAGGTGGTACCGGTGCCATTGTAGAATATTTTGGCGATGGCGCTACTTCGATGAGCTGTACAGGTAAAGGCACCATTTGTAACATGGGCGCTGAAATTGGTGCAACCACTTCTACTTTCGGTTACGATGAGAGTATGGAACGTTATTTACGTGCTACCGGCAGAAATGAAGTTGCTGATGAAGCCAATAAAATTGCTGCTTACTTAACCGGTGATGCCGAAGTATATGCTGATCCTGAAAATTATTTCGATCAGGTTATTGAGATCGATTTAGATACTTTAGAACCTTACTTAAATGGTCCTTTTACACCAGATTTAGCTACTCCGGTTTCGCAAATGAAAACTGAAGCTGAGAAAAATGGCTGGCCGTTAAAAGTAGAATGGGGCTTAATTGGTTCTTGTACCAACTCTTCTTACGAAGATTTATCAAGAGCAGCTTCTATTGCCAACCAGGCCATTGCCAAAGGTTTGGTAACCAAAGCTGAGTTTGGTATTAACCCTGGTTCTGAGCAGGTGCGTTACACTGCTGACCGCGATGGTTATTTAAAAACTTTCGAAGATTTAAACGCTACCATCTTTACCAACGCCTGCGGACCATGTATTGGTATGTGGGACCGTACGGGCGCAGAGAAAGCTGAAAAAAACACCATTGTACACTCCTTTAACCGAAACTTTGCTAAACGTGCCGATGGTAACCCGAATACTTACGCTTTTGTAGCTTCGCCAGAAATGGTTGCTGCCATTGCCATTTCGGGGAATTTAGGCTTTAACCCTTTAACTGATACTTTAACCAATGATAAAGGTGAGCAGGTTAAATTAGATCCACCTACGGGTTACGAGCTACCAACAAAAGGTTTCGCGGTAGAAGATGCAGGTTTCCAGGCGCCGGCGCTTGATGGTTCGAAAGTGGAGGTTTTGGTTTCGCCAACTTCGCACCGTTTACAATTGTTAGCTCCTTTTACCCCATGGGAAGGTACTGACCTTAAAGGCTTAAAACTGTTAATTAAAGCTAAAGGCAAATGTACTACCGACCACATTTCGATGGCTGGTCCGTGGTTAAAATTCCGTGGTCACCTGGATAACATTTCTAACAACATGTTAATTGGTGCGGTTAATTATTTTAACGATAAAACAGATAACGTTAAAAACGAATTAACCGGCGAGTACGGACCTGTTCCGGCTACGCAACGCGATTATAAAGCTGCTGGTTTAGGATCGATTGTAGTGGGTGATGAAAACTATGGCGAAGGTTCATCTCGTGAGCATGCCGCAATGGAACCACGTCACCTTGGCGTGCGTGCGGTATTGGTAAAATCTTTTGCCCGTATCCACGAAACCAACCTTAAAAAACAAGGTATGCTGGGCTTAACTTTTGCCGACAAAGACGATTACGATAAAATTTTAGAAGATGATACCATCGACATTTTAGGCTTAACGGAATTTGCTCCTGATAAACCATTAACCCTGGTATTACACCATGCTGATGGCACTACCGATCAGTTTGCGGTTAACCATAGTTACAATGCACAACAAATAGACTGGTTTAAAGCTGGTGGTGCGTTAAATATCATCAGGGCTGAGGCTGCTGCGAAAGCTGCAATTTAGTCGGAAAGTCTGGAGTCGGAAGTCCGAAGTCTGGATGTAAAATATCAATCCCGTTTTGTTAAATCAAAACGGGATTTTTAGTTTGCAAAACATAATAATAAATCTAATTTTGCCGACTAAAATAAATTAAATGAAAAAACTATTTCTAGCATTTACGCTCTTAACTTTAATTAACCTTAGCTCATGCAAAAAGGATGAAACCACCAATACGACCATTGTTGGTAAATGGCAAATAGATTCCTACGTAATTACCAATTTTGAAAACACAGGTAAAGATCAGGACGATACCAAAGGAGAAAGCCCGAGGCCAACTTTAGAATTTAAGGAGGATGGTAATTTACACGCCATTTTTTATTTTAGAGATTCTCCAACAAGTAATCAAAATATAGTAGATGATGTTCAGGTTAAGTATACCGTTAGCGGAGATAAATTAAACCTGAGCGGCGATTTAGCTTTTAACCACAACAGCTTTACCTTTTCTATTTCAAACAATGTATTAATTTTGAAAAGAACTGATGTTTCCAGTTTCGGGAATTCGGGAACATACACGGAAAATACAACCGTTACTGCAACCAGAATACAGTAATTTCCGATAAGATTTAAACTTTGTAAATCCCGTTCTGTTAAACCAGAGTGGGATTTTTAGTTTTTGGTTAGTAAAGAAGTAGAGTTATTAAATACCCCGTCCTTACGGACACCCCTCTTCCAGAGGGGAATTACATCGCGCATAAAAAGGCCGTCATTCACGCTCTGCAGTTAAATGACGATGTAAAAAATAGAATTACACTCTTTCAAACTCATGACCACAATCATAACAGTGGTAACATTTATTGGCTTGAATTGGTGTAGTAAGGGTTAAAAAGGCCAATATGGTAGCCCATACACTGTGTTTCTTATCGGTTGCCATTCCATGGCCTACGTTTTTAGAGCCACAATTGATACAGACAACAGGATTTACTTCTTCTTCAATATCAGAATCTTCATGGGTATATTCATCAACTGTTTCACTATTGTCTTCGGCCAGCAACGCATTAATGGCTTCCACATCCCGCTCAAAAACAATCAGTTTAACCCCGCCTATGGCCTGGTTATAAAGTGGCTGAATGGTAGAAACATTTTCATCGGCCAGAAAACAAGCAAAACCGCTGTCTTCTAATCTGGCTTTGATAATATTGGCTTCGATGGGGTTGTAATAGGTGCTGTAAACTATGGTTCTATCGTTCATTTGAGCGGCTTCTGGTGAGCGTAAAAATGTAAATATCTCTATTTAGATAGCGATATTTAAAATTTGTTACCTAAAAATTTAGAAACTGTAACCTAAAGAAATGTAGCCGTAGTAAGGTAAAAAGTTGTTGGCATTAAAAATTGGCGAAATACCTGCCCTGAACATAAAGCCACCATCTACAGGCTGTTTCCGGTAACCAAACACCATATTTCCATATACACCCGAAGACTCAACAAAAAGGATTTCATTATTAGAGTTGTTTGCTTTATTGCTATCAAAATTAACAAAGGTTGCTCCTACGCCCATTTCGAAATATTTGCCATGTTTACCCAACAAATAATTTAACATAATTGGCGCTGTAAAAATACTATTTCCATCGGCAGATAAATAACTCACACCTACCCTGCCGCCTAAGCCATTTAAGGTATTTTGAAAACGACTGTCGTAATTAAAAGAATAAGTTAATCCAGCTCCCAACAGTTCAAAATACACCGATTGTGCCCGGTCGCCAGGCTCATAGGTAGATAATTTCTTTTCTGCAGATACCGGTGTTTTATCTTGTGCAACAAGTTGTGCAATAGTAAGGATGCTAAGCGAAAAAGCAAGTAAAATTTTCTTCATTTGGTTAGTTTATGTTTTTAAAATTCTTCAAATATAATATTTGACAGCAGATTTTCAGCAACTTAAACTCATTTGAAATGTATTTGGTTGTAGGACTTAGGCTTTTAAAAATTCCTGCCACCAATAGCCAGAGTACTTTATCGTTCTTTTCAGGCTATGGAAATCGGTATAAACCAGGCCAAAACGTGCATTAAAACCTTCGGCCCATTCAAAATTATCCATCAATGTCCAGGCCATATAACCGGTAATATTGATGCCCTCGTTTTTGGCCTTTAATAAAGCGCTCAGGTAAAGTTTAAAATAGTCGATCCGCTCTGCATCTACAACATTTCCATTACTCAGCTTATCGTGGTAGGCAGCCCCATTTTCGGTGATCATTAAATTTTTAATATTGGGGTAGCCGGCAAACTGTTTGATAATATTGTAAAAGCTATCGGCATTTATTTCCCAGCCCATAGCGGTATGCGGTTTTTTCCGGCCTTTTGCTTTTACTTCCCAGGCCTGTATTACCGGAATAAAAGCATTGTATTTGATGGTTAAAGGAAAATAATTTTGCAACCCGATAAAATCGAAATCGAACTTCATCCTTTCCTGCAGCCGCCAGGTGCCATATTCCATCTGAAATTTTTCGAGCACATCCCAATCTGCCGTCGGAAAGCCCATACCTTGTGCCGGCTCTACAAATAAACGGTTCATTAAACAATCTACCCGCTTTGCAGCCAGTATATCGTTATCGCTTTGCGTATAAGGTAATATTTCGGAGCAAGAGTAAGTAGTGCCAATATTGGCTTTGGCTACTTCAGCGCGTAAAATTTTGCCCCCCTCTGCCTGTGCTAAGGCGGTATGCAAAACTGCAGGAAAGAAATTGCTGAGGCCTGTTTTACCCGGTGCATGTACGCCCAGCATGTAGCCTAAAGAGGTATAGCCGAAAGGTTCGTTCAGTACTATCCAGTTTTTTACTTTATCTCCATATTCAAGTGCACAAATACTTACAAAAGCATTAAAGGCCGCATTAATGCTAAAACTCGTCCAGCCGCCTTCATCTTCTAATGCTTGGGGCAAATCCCAGTGGTAAAGGGTAACATAAGGTGTAATGCCCTGTGTAAGGCACTCATCAATCAGGTTGTGGTAAAAACGGATGCCTTCCTGATTTACTTCTCCCCTTCCATGTGGCAAAATTCTCGACCAGGCAATAGAAAACCTGAACACTTTAAAGCCAAGGATTTTCACCAGTGCAATATCTTCTACATAACGGTGGTAAAAATCGCAGGCCGGATCTAATTTATGGTTCCTCTTTATTTTTCCGTTTTTTGCCGCAAAGGTATCCCATATAGATGGCCCCTTGCCGTACTGGCTTGTTGCACCTTCTATCTGCGCAGCCGCCGCAGCCACCCCCCAGGTAAAGTTCTGACCAAAATCACTAGCCTTAATCATTTGCTTTCCATTTTTGCCATAAGTTGCAAGTTTAATATTAACAAATCATTAACAATCAAAATGATTCGAAATGAAAGCAATTTTTAATATTTTTACGATATGCGCTTTTCATTATTTCTCACTTTTTTTGTTGTGTTAACTCTTTCTGCCTTCGGAAAGTTTGCACCTCCTGTGAATGATGAATTGATAAATGCCATAAATATTACCAATACGAGTGCCTATTGTAGTGGTGATGCCGAATTTAACAATTTAGAAGCCACTTCCAGTAGTTATAATAAGAGTTTAAACTGGTCTGCCGTTGGAAAAGATGTTTGGTTTAAGTTTACAGCCTCTAAATTTGATGTTAATATTTCTGTTACCGGAAAAATCAATGCCAACGATGCAAATACTTTAGTTAATCCCCTGGTTGCCCTATACTCCTTTGATGCCGCAACTAATTTTATAAGCGAGCTCCCCGGCACAGTGGCAACCTCAAACAATGTTAGCTCGTTATATAAAGGTGCTTTAAGCGTAGGGCAAGTTTATTACGTTAGGGTAAGCGCGAATAATGATGCTACCGGTACTTTTAAACTTTGTATCGATAATTATTTTCCACCCATAAAACCAGGGCAGGATTGCGGAACGTTTTCGGTACTGTGCACAAAAGAAACCTTTACCCAGTTAAATGTTAGCGGTACGGGAGCAAATAATCACGAATCTGCCGGCACTTGCCTGGGTACAGAATCTAACTCTGCCTGGTATATGTTTAAGGCCGCTAAACCCGGCGATTTTACTTTTATAATAACCCCTACAGTTACCACAAACGATATTGACTGGATTTTTTATGATTTAGGTGTGAATGGTGATTGTAGTAAAATAAGTGCCGCAACAGCCATACGTTGTGCAGCGGGTAGCGGGGTAACGTGTAGCCCTTCTTATTATAAAACCGGATTGAGTATGACGGAAACTGATTTAACAGAGGCATCTGGCTGCCCTCCCGGTCAAAATGGTTTTGTAAAATATGTCGAGCTCGAGCAAGACCATGTTTACGCGATACTCATCGATAATTTTTCTTCAGGAAACAATGGTTTTACCTTAGAATTTGATGGTGCCGCTGATTTTGCAGGACCAACTGCCGAAATTGATGTTCAGAAAATAAATCCCTGTACCGATAGTCAGGCCTATATCTTTGAAAGCAAAGCCACTAATTTTGCCTCCTTAAAATGGTCGTTTGGCGAGGGGGCAAGTTTGGCTTCTGCCAGCACAGCCGGCCCGTTTACCATCACTTATAATACACCGGGAGAGAAGGTTGTAGTTTTAGAAGCAAAGGGTACAAATGGCTGTAATGTAGTAACTACACAAACTTTTATTGTAGCAAACACACCCACTAAACCTGATATAACGGCCTCAAATGTTAATTTATGCCAGGGAGATGTGTTGAAGTTATCAACGCCGTTTTTGAATTTAGCTACCTACCACTGGTCGGGGCCAAATGGTTATACTTCTGAAGTTCAAAACCCCGAAATTCAGGCTACGGGGCCAGAAATAATTGGCACATACAAGCTTTACGTGCAGGTTGGGGATTGCGTAAGTGAGGTAAATTCTGTCGATATTTTATCTCTCGATTTAAAGCCTGAAGCGGAATTTTCTATTGTTGTTAACAACAAATGCGAGCCTGATCAGACCTTTTCGTTCGTTAACACTTCTAAAAATTATACTAAACTCACCTGGGATTTCGGCCCGGGTGTAAAGAGTCAGCTGGCCACTATTAACGATAGCAAAATTTTAACTTTTGCATCAACCGGGCTTAAAACAATCACTTTAACGGTTGAAACGAATAATGGCTGTATTTCTACAGTTAAGAAGGATATCTTGGTCGAAATAAAGCCTGAAAAACCTGAGATTAGCATCAATCAACCTTTATTTTGCATTAAAGATATCATCAGGTTATCGGTACCGGCACAGGCAGGCATAACTTATGCCTGGAGCGGGCCAAACAATTATAGCGCAACCACAAATGCGATCGAAATACCCGTTACAGACCTTAATCAGGCAGGAAAATATGAGGTTATATTAACATCAGGGACCTGTAGTTCCGATCCGGCAAGTATTGTTATTCCGGCTATTGCTAAAATTCCGGTTGCTAATTTTTATACAGACCCGACCTTTAATACCAAATTTGCGGCTCCCATCCCCATAACATTTACGAATACTTCGCTTTATGGCGATTTTTACGAGTGGAATTTTGGCGATGGCCTTACTTCAACGGAGCAAAGCCCTACACATATATTTCAAAGTGAAGGGGTATTCAAAATTAGTTTAACTGCATTTTCTAAAAATGGTTGTTCAAATTCAATTACCCAGGGTGATTTAACCATCAAAAAAAACGCATCTACATTTGTTCCCAATGCCTTCTCTCCAAATGGCGATGGCATTAATGATGAATTGGTTATTGGCATAACCAATCTCAAAAAATACCGCGTTCAAATTTACAACCGACTGGGCAACCAGATTTTCTTTACCGATAACATATTTGAAAACTGGAATGGTACGTTTAAAGGCAACCCGCTCCCTGTTGGTGTGTATTATTATGTAATATTTGGCACCAACATCGCCAATAACAGTGTTAAATATTCTGGTTCAGTAACCCTGATCAGGTAATCAGATTTAATCAATGACACAGTTTATTGAATAGACCCACCTTTTAATATCCTAGTGGCGCCTTTTAATACCCCGGAGCTACCTTTTATTTCGCCGGTTTTCAACCGGCGAGCTTATCAAATAACTATGGAGCCTTAATCACAGCCGTATCTTGTGTCAGCATGGGTACCTTATAATTACCGCTATCTAAACTTACTTTAGGCAATAGTTGCTTTATTTTCAATAAATCGGCCTTGTTTACATTGGTTTGGTACACGTAAAGGAATTTCAGGTTTTTAACTTTTTTAAGTTGATTAATGCCGCTTAAGGTAACCTTTGTGCCTACGAGACTGAGCGATTGCAGCTGATCTAAATCTTTAAGTTGCGCTAATCCTGCATCGGTAATGGCGGTATAGTTTAAACTCAACCGGGTTAAGTTTTTACAATCTTTAATGGCTTCGAGTGTTTGATCGTTAACCTTTGCGTTTTCTAATTTAAGCCAGGTTAACTGCTTTTTTATCGATTTGATTAAATCCTTAACCTCTTTACCCATCGACGTGGCGTTGATAAAGTTGGCCGATAAATAATTGGTATTTTGTGCCACGGGGAAAACCGAGATGCCCAAATTGGTAAATTGCTGTAATACTTTGTTATCAACTGCATCTACCTCTTCAACCGGGATTTCGCTCGCTTTAACTTCACCATTTTCAGTTTCGCCCTTTTGCAATGCGGCCAGCACAGGCTTTATGATTTCGGGCTGTGGCAGTTCTTTAAATTTCTTTTTAAAATCTGCCCCATTATCAATCCACCATTTTAATAAGGTAATTTCGTTGGGCGTAAGTTGTGGTTTCTCTTTTGGCGCCATGTGGTCTTCGTCTGTCAATGGCAGCAACAGCCTTTTAATCAGTTCGCTTTCATCGGCTTTGCCTTTTACCAGCGTATGTCCGTCTTCGCCACCTTTTAAAATAAATGCTTCCTCATCAAGACGTAATTTCCCTTTTTGTTTTTCACTTCCGTGGCAGCTGTAACAACGACTTTTTAACAATGGCTGAACGGCATTTTGATAAACAAAAGCTTCCTGCACATTGGTTATTGGTGGAATTGCTGCCCCGCCTTTTTTGCCATCTGATTTTAAGGGCGCAGTTAAATAATCGGCACCATGGGTTAAAGAGCCACCTAAATGCCCGGTAATGGAGATCAGAACAATTAAAACACCACTAATGCAGCCCAACACGACATTGGATTTTACTTTCTGATAAATAATTAACAGAATGAGTGATAAAACTGCCACACTAATGCCCATCCATTGGTGATTGCTTACCAGTTTACCATCGTAATCTCCGCCATTGGCTAAAAAATATCCGGTAAGACAGGAAACAACAGCACTAAGCATGCCCAGCAAAAGCATAATGGGGAGCGCAGGTTTTAGACTGGTAAATTTCGTCCAAAACGACAAAATGATACAAATACAGGCAAGCAGTAAGATCCCGATTGGAAGGTGTACAAAAACCGGGTGAAAGCGACCGAAAAACTCTAGCATCTTTTAATTATTGGTATCTCTTTCTTAATAAATTCATCATGTGCACATTAATTGCCCATTGATCGGCAACCGGTTGGCGGGTATAGGGCAAGGTAGGCATATAATCGGCCGGACCAAATTCGGTTAGGATGGTCATGCGCTCTCCATTTTGTTTTTTACGCGCAATTACCTTGTCCCACCAGGCCAAATGGGCTTCGAGTACTTTGGTCCACTCGGGTGCGCGTGGATCGTTAACCTGCGGTCCTTCGGGATGGCCAACACGTGAATGGATATGATCTGTTTTCTCTAAAATAAAATCGATGGTTTCTTTCTGATCGCTCAGTAAACTTTCGTGTACGTTACACCAGTGCGAAATATCTAAAGTAAACCGGATATCTGGATTTTTTTCGGCGAAATTCTTCGCTATCGTTGCTGCAAACATCATCCGGCCACGGTGTGTTTCGTGGTAAATGGGAAGACCTGTAGATTTTCTTTTGGCGGTTACATAATCAATTATCTGTTTATTTTCTTCGTAACTGAAATAATCTTTACCCGAATGGCAATTGATATAAACCGGCTTTTGATAGGTATTGGCACAAATGGCATCTAAACTACTTTTAAAAGAAGCGAAATGCTCTTTAATATTTGCCTGCGACCCTGCACATAAAAATCCGATTTCTAATTTATGCTTTTTTACGGCTTCGAAAAGCTCTTTTGCATTGGCCTCACCCGGCCACCATACTTCAATGCCATCGTAGCCTTCTTTCTTGGCCGCAGCACAAAATTCATCTCTTGTACCTTCAAAACCCCAATCGGTTTGCATAAACAATAATTGGTAGCCTGCTTTTGCATTTACACGCGTAGCCTCGCTTGCATTGATATTATTAATAGGAGCCAAAAACGAGGCTGCCGTAACAACGGCTGTATTTTGTAAAAATTTTCTTCGGGTTTGAGACATATTTTATTGGTTCATTTTTTTAGTTGTTCACTTTTAATCGTTCACTAGTTCATTTGCCATTAGTTCATTAGTCATTGCCAACTGCAAATTGTTTATTAGTAATTACAAACTGTTAATTGCCAACTGAAAACTGGTAACTGCAAATTGCTTATTGATCATTATTCCACCATCGTCATTGCGAACTGAAGCAAAGGAATGAGCGATGGCGTGAAGCAATCTATTATTCGTTCACTTTTATTTGTTCACTAGTTCATTTGTCATTAGTTTATTAGTTATTGCAAATTGGTTATTGGTTATTGGTTATTTGCAATTGCCAACTGTCAACTGAAAACTGTTAACTGCTAACTGTCAACTATTAACTGGTTACGCGCTACGCCACAATCTCCGAAATCACCTTCCCGCCCACATCGGTTAGCCTGAACGGGCGCCCCTGGAAAGGATAGGTAAATTGCTCGTGGTTAAAGCCCAGCTGATTTAAAATGGTCGCCTGAATATCAAAAGCATCAACCTTACCACTGATCGCACTGTAACCAATTTCATCAGTTTCGCCGTGGGTAAAGCCTTTTTTAACACCACCACCAGCCATCCAGATGGTAAAGGCTTCGGTATGGTGATCTCTTCCTTTAAACGGATTTTGTATACCATTGCGGTTTTCCATCATTGGTGTACGACCAAATTCGCCGCCCCAAACCACCAGTGTTTCTTCTAAAAGACCGCGCTGTTTTAAATCGAGTAGCAAAGCGGTAATTGGCCTATCGATACTTCTGCATTTATTTTTGAGTCCGATGTTGAGTGAGTTATTCGGGTTATCGCCGTGTGCATCCCAACCCCAATCGAACAGTTGAATGTAGCGCACTCCTTTTTCTACCAGTTTACGGGCAAGCAGCACGTTATTGGCAAAACAAGATTTCCCTGGTTGTGTACCGTACATTTCGTGGATATAAGCCGGTTCATCGTTTATATTCATCACTTCGGGTGCCGAAATCTGCATGCGGTAAGCCATTTCATACTGGGCTATGCGCGATAAAATTTCGGGGTCGTTATATTCCTGATATTGTTGTTCGTTGGCTTTGTTAATGGCATCAATAGAGGCTTTCCTCAAATCGCGGTTCATGCCATCGGGATCTTTGATAAAGAGCACCGGATCACCCTCACTGCGGCATTGTACCCCCTGATAAACTGAAGGTAAAAAGCCACTGCCCCAAACACTTTTTCCGGCATCGGGGAAACTACCACCACTGGTAAGCACCACATAACCGGGCAAATTCTGATTTTCTGAACCTAAGCCGTAGGTTACCCAACTGCCTATACTCGGCCTGCCTAAACGTGGCGTTCCGGTATGCACCAATAGTTGTGCCGGGGCATGGTTAAACTGATCGGTTTTTACGGCTTTTAAAAAGCTTACATCATCTACCATGGTAGAAAAGTGTGGCAAATTATCGCTCACCAAAGCACCAGACTGACCATGTTTGGCAAAATTAGCTTGCGGCCCAAGCATTTTAGGCACACCGGTAATAAAAGCAAATTTCTTACCGGCCAGTAACGATGGCGGACAATCCTGACCATCCATTTTCATCAGTTCGGGTTTAAAATCGAATAACTCTAACTGCGAAGGTGCACCGGCCATGTGCAGGTAAATTACACTCTTAGCCTTGCCTACCATTGGCGGCGATTTGGGTAACAACGGATGTGCCGGATCGTAAGCAATTTTAGTTTGCGGACTGGAAAAAAGGTTGCCACAACTGCCCAATAAAGATCCCATGGCCAAAGCCCCTAATCCCATTGCACTTTCTTTTAAAAAATGTCGTCTCGAATGCAGGCGCGCGTTGGCCTCTTGTGCCTCTTTAAGTAATCTGTGTGCGTTTAGCTCGTCTCTTGTCATAACCGTCCCTTAATTTTTGGTAACTACCTCATCCAGGTTTAACATGGCATTGGCCACTAAAACCATCGCTGCTTCTTCTGGTTTAAATTTCTTTTGCTTATCGCCCATAAATGCCGATGCATCAGCAGCATTCTTTTTAAATGCCTGCAGGGCTTTGGTATACAGTTCTTCAAATACTTTTAACCGGTTTTGCGGGATAGTTTTATACAACATCAGTTCATATCCTTTCGAAATTTTGGCCGCGTTGGTATTTCCGCCTACCTTTTCCATCCGCAAGGCTAATTTTCTGGCTAAATCAATATAAACACTATCGTTTAAGGTTACCAGGGCCTGCAACGGCGTATTGGTGCGAATACGCCGCGGACTGCAAACCACTCTCGATGCGCCATCGAAAGCAATAGATGATGGATATGGCGCTGTGCGCTTCCAATAAGTATATATGCCTCTGCGGTATTCATCCTCCCCTGCGCTGGTGCGCCATTTTGCTCCGTTATATGGCGAAAACCATATCCCTTCGGGTTGCCATGGCATTACCGGTGGACCGTACATTTTATTGCTTAACACACCGCAAACAGCTAAGCTTTGGTCTCTGATCTGCTCGGCACTTAACCTCACCCTAGAACCGCGCGCATAAAATTTATTAAAAAGGTCTTTTTCTTTTAGCTCTTCGGTTACTTTACTATCCTGCCGGTAAGTGGCCATCATCACCATTTCTTTCAGCATTTTTTTAACGCTCCAATTATACTGGTGCATAAACTGGTAGGCCATAAAATCGAGCAGTTCCTGGTGGGTGGGTGCCATACCCTGCGTACCCATATCTTCTAAGGTTTCTACCAAACCAGCGCCATACAACTGCTCCCATAAACGGTTTACCATGGTTCTCGATACCAGCGGATTTCGCTTATCGGTAAGCCACATGGCAAGTCCCATTCTGTTATCGGGTGCATTTTTAGGCATGGCAAAAGCCAGCGAATTGGGTACCCCAACTTTTACTTCTTTACCTTTCGAAGTCCATGCGCCACGCTCAAACACATAGTTTTTACGCTGCATGCTTAAGGGGTTTTCGACCATAACCGGGGTTGTTGGTACCTGCACATTCATTAAATCGGTAAAGGTTTTCTTTTTGGCTAAATACTCGGGTTTATCTTTTCCGGGAAACTGTTTGGTAAAATAAAACCAATCAAAGTAGACCATAAATTCATCCGGATTTTTTACCGAAGCATTGCTATATTTCAGGTACACATCATGCACACCACTTTGCTTAGCAAAATCGACAGTTACATTTTGGTAGCCCTGGCTTTGTGGCACTTTCCACGATTTGAGTGTCGGCCCATTAGGCGAACCCAAATGCAGGCTCATGGTACCATCAGGCTTGCTGCAATTGTAGCGCAATATGAGCTCATCAACACCATCGAGGTTAACCGATTTTAACCTGGCCGATGAACTGTTTTTAAAGAACAACGCAATGTTATGATTGCCAATTACCGAATTTACCAGCTCATCGGCCGTGGTAGAGTTAATGGCTGGCTGTCCGGTTTTTAAAAATAACTCAACCTCAGCCGCCCTTTCTTTACCGGCTACGGTTTTAACCCAGCCTGTTAACTGATTGAGCTCATTTTTTAGGCTATCGTTAAAGTTTTTAAGCAAAGGGTATTCTGCCGATACATCTTCATCGCGGGTATTGTTAAAATACGACATGAATTTATAATATTCATCGTGTTTAAAAGGATCGTAAGGATGGCTGTGGCACTGAACACAAGAAAAAGTGGTACTCATTAATCCTTCCCAGGTGGCGTTTACCCGATCCAGCACTGCCGCCGTTCTAAATTCTTCGTTATTGGTTCCGCCTTCATCGTTAGTTGGGGTGTTGCGGCTAAACGCAGTGGCTATATACTGCGCATCTGTTGGATTAGCGAATAAATCGCCCGCAATCTGATCAGTAATAAACCTATCGTAAGGCATATCTGCATTGTAGGCTTTAATTACCCAATCGCGATAGCTCCATATATTCCGGTTTGGATCGCTCTCGTAACCTTTGGTATCGGCATAACGGGCAACATCGAGCCACATCGAAGCCCAGCGTTCGCCAAATTTGGGCGAAGCCAGCAAGCTATCAACCAAAATGCTATAAGCTTTTGCTTCGTCTTTGCTATTGAGGTAATATTTTGCCAGTTGATCTGATGGATAGGTACCAATCAAATCTAAACTCACCCTACGCAGTAAAGTAGCCTTATCAGCTGTTTTAGCTGGCGCCAGTTTATTTTCTTCGAGTTTGGCAAAAATAAATTTATCCAGATCGTTACGCACCCAATCATTATCTACATCTGGAACTGCTGTTTGCTTAACACTAACATAAGCCCAGTGGTTGCCCCATTTAGCACCTTGTTTAATCCAGTCGCTCAGTATGTCTATTTCTTCGTTATTTAAAGCAGGGTGTTTGTAAGGCATCCTTTCTTCAGGATCGTTAGATTTCAGGCGTTTAATAAATTCGCTGTCTTCGGGGTTACCGGGGATAATGGCTGGTTTACCGCTTTTGGTTTTGGCCAAAGCCTCTTCCCTAAACAGCACGCTAAAGCCGCCCTGTTGCTTAACACCACCATGGCAGGCAATGCACTTTTTATTGAGAATGGGTTTAACCTGCGAATTAAAATCGATTGCTTTCTCTGCAGAAAAAAGCGAAAAAGCAATTAAACCGATAACAATCAGTGTAAAAACTGATGCAAAAAGTATTTTCCTCTTCAATAACATTTGTGTGTGTGTATTTAATACGGACTATTAACCCGCGGTAATTATGCCTTTTAAATGGCTTAAATTACTATTGCAACTTATATCTGGCTAAACTTAATCAGGCTCCTAATTCCTTTAAAATCAAAGTTCAATAAAAATGCAAAGCACAAAAATGCATTAACTTGCGCAAAAGATGGATTATATTACTATTTTGACATACAATTGCACCAAAGAAAAAACGGATGGAAAAACAGCCAGTAAGAAAAAAAGACGGTTTTGAGGATCAGAAATCCATTATTGTGCCCAGAAATGTGCTTACCAAACAATGTGTTCACAATGAAATCATCAATAATTTATACATTACCAATATTGGCTATTATCCGAAGGCTTTGAACCATTACCGCAAAAGAATTAACGGTGCAGAGCAACACATTTTAATTTATTGTTTTGAAGGAAAAGGGAATGTAATGGTCGAAAACATTAATTACCGGATGGAGGCAGGCAATTTTATGATTATTCCCAAAAAAACAGCACACATTTACCAAGCCGACCCTGTTTTACCATGGACTATTTATTGGTTTCACTTTGCAGGCTCCGGAGCCGACCTTTTGGTTGAGCAAATGCAAAACCATAAAGCCTACGGTGGTTTTAGTGAAGAACGCAATACCCTTTTTAATACCATTTACAACAGGCTGGAAAGAGGCTTTAGCCGCGAGAATATGATTTATGCCAACCTCTGTTTCCACCAATATATTGGCGAGTTTATTTATGCCGACAAGCACATTGCAAACGATAAGGCAATAGTACCGGATAAAGTAGAAGAAACTATTGATTTAATGCGGAACAATATTGAAAAGATGATGAGTTTAAAAGAAATGGCGCTGGAGGTTTGCCTCTCCCCTTCACATTTATCGGCCATATTTAAGAAGAAAACAGGCACCTCGCCTATTGATTACTTTAACCAGCTCAAAATACAGACGACCACGCAATACCTGCTTTTTACCAACCTGAGAATTAACGAGATTGCGCAGAAAATCGGTATTAACGATCCTTACTATTTTAGCCGGCTTTTTTCAAGCGTGATGGGAATTTCGCCTAAACAATACCGGGATAATAGGTTTAATTGATATAGAATTAAGCCTTAATATTATTTATTTCCATCTAGATTGACTCAGATATTTGCTGTAAAAATTTGAGATCTCTGAAATAACCATTTCTGGTTTATCATGCGGAATATTATGTGAACTGCCCTGCGCATGAGCCAAATATGCCTCTGTTCTTTTTTCTATAAGATACCTCAAATCTGATTGAAACCTATCATTTTCTTCCTTGTCGTCAAACGGTCCTTGTTCTGCCATTACACCTAGTATTGGTATATGAGAAGGTATATTTTTTTCCCTCATAAAATCACTATTTTTTTCCATTCGGGCTAAAACATAGTATAAGCCAATATCCTCTTGTCTAAAGTCACTGCGTTTAATTTGTGCAAATATACTTCTTGCAAACCTCATATCGGCAAGTGAGGGTAGTCTAGGGTCTAACATTACAATCCCCTTAACAAGGTCAGGGTGTCTGAACGCATAAAGACTAGAATAGAATGCTCCTAAAGAATGGCAAACCAATAATATATTTTTATTTGCATACCCTAATTTTTTGATTGCAGTTTCTAAGCCTTTCACTTCATTTAGAATGGTATATTTCGAAGTATCTAATCCACTTTTTCCAAAACCTTGACGGTCATAAGTTATGATTGTTGCATTTAACCTTTTGTAAAGCACATTTGAAATAGAATCCCATTGTCTTGCATCGAGTGCGCCACCCGATTCGAACAATATCGGATCTCCTTTACCTTTTAATATTTTAATATGTAGTTTATGCGATCCAATATCAAGCAGCGTATCAACCTGACCATAGCTATTTATTAATCCGATCAAAAAGAAAAAGCAAGATAAAATAAGGATTTTCATAATAATAAGCTTAAAAAGTCAGAACTTGCCACACTAATCTAAAGTCAACCCAATCTGCTTTAGTAAAATAGCGGCATTAAAAGTCTTGCAGGGGCCTTGTTTCAGCAGGTAATCAAATTTCATTTCGCCGTGGCTAATCTGGATGTCGAAATGGAAATTTCGTACTTCAGTTGGGTAATCGTTAATCAGATCTGCCAGCTGTAAATCGTGCGTTGCAAAGAGCGCAGGTGTTTTTTCGGCAATCAGTTTTTCTACAAATACTTTCGATCCCAGATATTTATCGCGGCTGTTGGTACCGCGCAGCATTTCGTCAATCAACACTAAAGTATCTTTATCGCTTACCACATTTTCTAAAATCATTTTCAGGCGGTTTAGTTCTGCTTTAAAAGTCGAGGTACTTTCGTTCAGCGAGTCTTTAATCCGCATGTAGGTATTAATCGAAAAAACAGATAATTGGAGGTTGCTTGCACAAACCGGCGCACCCGAGTAAGCCAAAACCATATTGATACCGAGGGTACGCAAAAAAGTACTTTTACCAGCCATGTTCGAGCCCGTTACAATATCAACCGTTGGGTTTTGGGTTAAGTAAAAATCATTATCCACCCTCAGCTCGCGACGGATAAGCGGGTGGCCCAGCTGTTCGGTTTTTAAGGTAAACTGATCGGCTACTGCCGGAAAAACCCAATCGGGTTGGTTATAGGCTACTGTAGCGAGCGAAATCAGTTCTTCAAAATCGCCCAGATGGTTCAGCGCAGCAATTACATCTTTAGAGGAAGATTTGTACCAGATATCGAGATTGATGCAGCACTTTAAATCCCACAATAAAAGTGCATTGAGTATCCCCCCTATTAAAATATTAAGGCGGGCATCGAAATTCTGGATAATTTTTGACAGACTTTTAATTTCCCGGCTTACCGGAATTCGTGAATCGAAAAGATTTAAAATGTACGGACTCTTCCAGTTTTGGCTTTCCGTCCACAAAATAGCGCTGGCATAGCCGTTTAACAAGCCAGAGCTGCCGCCAAAGGTGTAGAACACTTTACTAATTTTAGCATTTAGCAATACATTCCAACCAGTGTGGATTACAAACACGAGTGCCAGTATTTTCCAAAAAGCACTGCTGATAATAATGGCAGCCAAAATTAAACCGATACTCAGAAAAGGCACCAGTTTAACGTAAAAGCGCAGAAATTTACCTTTCACAAATTCCAGTTGTGGCCCCAGCTGCAGTTTTAGCTGCATTTTAATTTGTTCTATTTTATCGGGATCGTAGCCGTGCAAATTGGCCCTGAAACTGTAAGTCTCGTCAATTTTGGCTACAATTTCTTTTACCGCTTCCTGCCGGCTTAAAATGTTATCGCGTATCGATTTCTCTGCCAGCTTTTTCGCCAGTACATCGTTACCGTTTTTGGTACTGCAACGGTTCAAAAGGGCAAATAAAGATGCTTTTCCAAAAATATCGAGATCGGAAGTATAAGGGTGAGTTTCAGATTCGAATGCGGTACCGTGGTCGTAACCGTTTTCTATACCGTTTAAAACATTCCATTCGTTCTGGTACACCCATAACAACTGTTTTTTGTAATCAATTTCGAGATCGAGCTTACTTTGCTTGCGCACCACATAGGCAAAGGCCAATACGGGCAATAGCAACGCGATTTGGATCAGCGTACGCAAACCATCATCGGCAGATCTAACGAGTAAAACAAAAAATAAGATCTCGGCCAGGAACAAGCCTACCCTTATCAAAGAAAGTTTATCAATTAATTTTTTGGTCTCGTTTATACCATCCGTAACCTGTTTAATTTTTTCACCGTAACCTGATATGATCTGTGCTTGTAATTTTAACATTATATTTGAATCTCGAAAATTCTAAAGATAGGGAAAATATTAAATGAAGATCACACTCATCGCCATTGGCAAAACCGAAGATAAATATTTAATAGAGGGGATTGATAAATACATTAACCGCTTAAAACATTATATTAACTTTAGTTTTCTGACCATACCGGATGTAAAAAATGTAAAAAACCTGAGCGAGGCGCAACAAAAAGCCAAAGAAGCAGAGCTGTTGCACAAACAAATTAACAATGGCGATATGGTGATTTTGCTGGATGAGAAGGGGAAGAAATACTCGTCGGTTGAGTTTTCCAATTATTTAAACAAACAGATGATTGGCAGTGTTCAACATTTAATCTTTATTATTGGCGGGCCTTATGGCTTCGACGAAAGTATTTACAAGCGGGCAAACGGTTTAATCTCTTTATCTGATATGACTTTCTCGCACCAGATGATCAGGTTGTTTTTTGTAGAGCAACTTTACCGCGGATTTAGTATTTTGAAAGGCGAACCTTATCATCACGCTTAAAAGGAAGATGAAAAAGGTGGGTGAATATGGAAACAGGAAATAAAAATCATCATTAAATAAAAGAAACGATGTTATTAGATAAATATAAACGACAATACAGATACAAAAGCAACCAGGGCGGCAGCAACAAATACTTATGGATCAGCATTATCATTTCGCTGATTATTGGCTGGTTAATCTGGTATTATGGTTAAGCGCATAAAAAAACACCAGACAAAATGCCTGGTGTTTCTTATCCTTTTGTAATAAAAGCTTAAACGCCTTTTTTACTCGTCATACTTGCTTTTTTAGCCGGAGCCGAAGTTTTAGTAGTAGCTTTTGCACCAGCAGCTGCTTTTGCACCGGTAGCTTTTACTTTTTTATCAGCTGTTTTTTCTTCAGCTAACTTAACTTCTGCAGGCGTTCCCGGTGTTTCAGGAGTTTCTTCTGTAAACAACGGAAGATCTTTAAGCAAGTTATACCAGGTAATAATTTTCTTCATATCCGAAGCATAAACTTTCTCCTGATCGTGGCCCGGGGCTACTTCAAGAAAATAAGCACGTAAATCGCCTTTTAAATCAGGTGTGCTTCCTTTAGCCGAAATTTTAGCAAAAATATCAGCCAGTTTAATTTCTTCTTCTTCACCATAAACCGTAATATCTTCTAACGAAGCTAATTTTGTATTGGTGATATTGGCTACAATTTTAGTTTTTTGTGCATCTAAGCTTTCTAAAATGTAACCTACTTTATTTTGTCCAACCAGTTTAAATAAACCCGGTCTGCCAGATACGGCAACAATTCCTCTTAAGTTCATACTTTTTTTTGAGATTTGAGATTCTAGATATGAGACATGAGAAATTGCTCAAATCAAATACCTAAAACTCCCTGTTCAATTATTAAATGAGATAGAAGCATCAATCAGAGCAATCAAGTCTCAAATCTGATGTCTCAAATCTCTTATCTATTTTTAATCTTCTAAAACTTCAATATTTACAATCTTATCGCCCTGACGGATATCATCAACAAGATCTACATTTTCGATAACTTTACCAAAACAAGTGTGGTTACGGTCTAAGTGTGCAGTGTTCGTTCTGCTGTGGCAGATAAAAAACTGCGAACCACCAGTGTTGCGGCCAGCATGTGCCATTGATAAAACACCACGATCGTGATATTGGTTATCGCCATCTAATTCGCAATCGATTTTGTAACCCGGACCACCAGTACCTGCTAAATGTGCAGTAGCAGGATCTTTTGAATTCGGACATCCACCCTGAACTACGAAGTTTGGAATTACACGGTGAAAGGTTATTCCATCATAAAAGCCTTCTTTAGCTAATTTTTTAAAGTTTGCAACGGCTTTTGGCGCATCGTTATCGTAGAATTCTACGGTCATATCGCCTTTTTCTGTTTTTATTATTGCTTTACTCATCTTAATATCGGTACTATTTTTTTAAATCTGCCTGCTTAAAATAACAAAGTATTTTTTAAGTAGAGGGCAAAAATAACAAAATTGTATAACTTATAACACCATTAAATTTTTCTATCCAGTATAAATGAGGTATTTTAGTATTTTAAGTAAATCGGTTTTGGCAAAGAAATATTATATCCTCCTCATCTGTCTGCTCTGCTCAATGGGTCTTAAGGCTTCGTCGTTGTTAATTTATATGGATGAAGACCAGAAGAACCACCTTAAAGCGTATGGTATAGCCTACTGGACCATTAGCAAACAGGTTGAAGTAGATTGGCTTTTAAATTACCGCGGCGGCAGTTTTCTGATCAAATACAATAAAGCGGTAGAAGACGAATTGAAAATCAGAGGCGTATCATACGAGGTAATGGCCGACGGTAAGGTGGTGAGCCTGTTAAACGAAATCAGCGATCCATCGGTAAACATGGAGATGGTAAAACTGGAAAAAACACCAAAAATTGCCGTTTACTCGCCCAAAAGCAAATTGCCCTGGGATGATGCCGTTACCTTGGTTTTAACTTATGCCGAAATACCCTACGATGTAATATACGATGACGATATTTTGCAGGATAAACTGAGCAAATACGATTGGTTGCACCTGCACCACGAAGATTTTACAGGTCAGTATGGTCGTTTTTGGGCCAATTTCAGGTACGCCACCTGGTACCAGGAAGATGTAAAAAACCAGGAGGCTTTAGCCAAACGGATGGGCTATAAAAAGGTTTCGGAAATGAAACTGGCTGTAGCCAAACACATTAAAGAGTACTGTGCTGGTGGTGGTTTCCTATTTGCCATGTGCTCGGGTACCGATAGTTTTGATATTGCCCTGGCCGCCGAAGGCGTAGATATTTGCGCACAAATGTTTGATGGTGACGCCGCCGACCCGAATGCGCAATCGAAACTTGATTTTAATAAAACACTGGCTTTTCAGAATTTTAAGCTCGATAACAACCCCATGAATTATGAGTTCTCGGATATCGACGCTACGCAAACCCGCACCCTAAACCAAACCAACGATTATTTTACACTTTTCGATTTTTCGGCCAAGTGGGATTTGGTGCCAACCATGCTTACCCAAGACCACGATAAGGTAATTAAAGGCTTTATGGGGCAAACCACTGCTTTTAGAAAGAGCCTGGTAAAAACAAGTGTAACGGTTTTAGGCGAAAATAAAGGCGCTGCAGAGGTGCGATACCTGCATGGCGAAATTGGTAAAGGCCAGTTTACCTTTTATGGCGGCCACGATCCGGAAGATTACCAACATGCTGTGGGCGATCCGCCAACAGATTTAAACCTGCATCCCAACTCGCCCGGATACCGCCTTATTTTAAACAATGTACTTTTCCCTGCGGCCAAAAAGAAACCCCAAAAAACATAATTTCTGCAATAATCATTTTCTGGCATTACCCAAATTTAGGCTAAAAACCACCTGATTTCGGCCCATATTCCTGTTATGTATACAATAGAGAACAAAAATCTATTACGCGTAGCGACACCGTAATTATACTAAATCGAACCAAATACCGCTCTGTAAACCAATGCTTTACAAAGCGATTTGTAACACACTTGATACTTTGGCACAGCTTTTGGAAATGAGGCTTGTAATTAACAACAGGTAAAAACCTGATTTTTTTAAACAAGATCTTTCTAAAAGAAAAATATTATGAAAAAGTTATTATTAAGCGCATCGGTTATTTTATTAGCAACAGGTGCATTTGCGCAATCAACTACGGGTACTACTTCAAGGTTCGGAATTAAAGCGGGTGTTAACTTAGCAAAAGTTCATTCGAGCGGAGATAATGAAGCTGCTTACAACGATAATGCTAAAAACAATATTGGTTATAATGTTACTGCTTTCGGCGATTTTGGTGTGGCCAATAACTTCTTTATCCAACCAGGAATTTCGTTGCAAAACAAAGGCGTTAAATTTGAAGGTACTAATGTAAATACTGTAGGAGCAATTACCACTACAACAACCAATTCTTTTAAAACCAATGTAATGGCCATCGAAGTACCAGTAAATGCGGTATTTAACATCCCAACTGGTGAGGCTGGTGCGGTACAAATTAGTGCTGGTCCATATATCGGATTTAACATTTCGGGTAAAAACAAAGGTACTGTGACCACAACAGTTGCCAACAGCAACAATAACACCAGCGCAACCACTACTTCTAGCAGTGATAATGATTTAAGTTTCGGGAGTGCAAACGATAAAGATCAGAGCAGTACTGATTTTGGTGCAAACTTTGGTTTAACTTATCGTAACTCATCTGGTTTCCTTGTAGGTGCTAACTATGGTTTAGGTTTATCTGATTTGACTCCAAAAGACAGACAGGCTAACACTAACAAATTCACTAACCGTGTGTTAGGATTTACGGTTGGTTATTCATTCTAATCATTACAATACCTATGAAAAACAAAAACCTTCCGGATGTCATATCCGGAAGGTTTTTTTATGCTTTTTGATTGCGTTGCCTAATCGTAAAAATTCCAGCTTACGCCAAATTTCAGTAAGGCATCTTGCATGGGGTAACGGTTTACCGTAAAATATCCCTTTTGGAAAAGGCCCTGGTTTACGAAATCGTATTTAACGAAAATATTAGCCCGTCTTAAATTTGCCTTAAAAAATACATCCACAACTGGTTTCGATTGCAAGTTGACCGGATTTTCCTCATCAATATAAAACTGCGCGGTAGCCGGCGAATATAAATAGTTGGCATACTCCGAATTGTAGCGCACATCAAACCCGATATTTGCTTTCAGCACCTTAAAAAAGGTATTATTAAAATAAATGCTGTTATAGGTATAAATTTCGGGTGTTCTTAAAACCGCGTTTTTATCGGTTTTTTGGTAGGCTATGTAGTTTTCTAAAGCGAACTTACCAAAGCGCCATTTCTTTAATACATCAATCCTGATTAAGCTGATATCTGCAGTAGCCTGTTTAGGCAGAATAGCTGTTGTTCCGTTGCTGTGATCGGCGGCAAAATACAGGTAATTGCTGGTTAAGAAATATTTTGCACCAGCCGTAAGGTCGTATTTATCGTTAATGTAATTGAAAGACAGATTTAAGATTTTGGTATTTTTAAAATCGTTATTGGTCCATTTGTAATGGTTACCGTGGTAATAATCGTAAATCGCTGCCGGGCTTTGGTTCTGCGCATAAGCTCCAAGTTCTATCCGGCCAATGGTTTTACCTAAAAGAATTTTACTTTTGGCCTCATACAGATAATCGCCGGCATTTTCGCCTTGCAAAATTTGCTGCAAATCTAAATTAAAATCGATATTGGTTGAGAAACGATAGCCCGCAGCACCCAAAACCGTAATATTTTGGTAGGAAGCACGACTTTGCTCATAGCTGGTACCATCTAGCTTAAGCCCTAAAAATTCATGTTTAAAATATTCGTGCCTGATCCCGGCATCAACCTTTAACTCATTTTTAATTACCGACGAATTTTTTGGCCTCAAAAAGAAGCTGTAAATAAACTCATTTTTAATGTGCAGCACACGGGTCGAATCGTTGGTAAAGGTGGTACTGGCAATTCCTGGTGGCAGCACATTTCTTACATCGGTTTCGTTTTTAAAAAAATCGTAGGTGTTGGTATTGTACTCTAAAGTATAAGTAACCTTATTGGTTGGCAAAACCGAATTATTGGCATTGGCAGAGGTATCAATCCGGCCAACATAATAGGTCTGCTTTAAAAACAGGGTATTTTTCTTATAAATATTTCGCGATGCTGAAAGATTTACAGGCTCCGCATCCCGGCTGATGGTTGCATAATCGGGATTAAATATCTGGCTGGCAGAGGCTACCGATCCATTTTCATAACCACGCATGGTATTAAAAATTGCCGAAGCCCACATGTTATAACGTTTGCTTGGCGATTGGTACCATGAAAATACGGCCACATTTAAGTTATCTCCACGTTGTCGGGCATAAAAACCTTTTGAATCGGCACGGTTAAAGTTTACACCCACATTCCAGTTGCGCTTAACATTTTGGGTATGGATAGCCCTGAAAAGTTGCTCTTTCTGGCCAGCACTTACAAAATATAAGCTGGTAAAAGGTGTCCGGGCCTGGTAGTAAATGATATCTTCGGGCGTTAAAGCATAATAATCGAGCGAATGAAAGCCCACATCGAAACCAATGCGCTTGCTGGGTTCAAACAACAAAGACCTGGCCGAAAGCCCCATATTACCATTGCTGATGGTAGGGTGCGTAGGTTGTAAAAGCGGACTGTAATTCTGAATATTAACAGTAGAGGTATCGAGTGGCAACAGCACAATACTATCTTTGGTTAAAGACAGTTTAGTAAAACGAATATATTTCGCTGTAAAAACTACCGAATCCTTTCCCCCATCAAGCTTTTTTCTAACCGAATCGAGTTCTTTATTGGTACCAACACTTGTTTTTAAATCCTGAGCAAAGGCTTTGTTAATACCCAAAAGCATCACGACTAAAAAACAGATTTGAACAATATTACGCATCTTACAGTTCGGCAATTAAGCGGGTTAAAATTTCGGTCATTTTAGGCTCGGCCTTAGCTGCAGCCTCTAAAATTTCGTCTAAATTAAAAGGTTGTAAATCTTCCGGAAAACCTTCATCGGTCAACACCGAAATAGCAAAAACAGGTAAACCAGCGTGGTTGGCCACAATTACTTCGGGTACGGTACTCATCCCTACCGCATCGGCACCAATTAAACGCAGGTATTTATACTCGGCTTTGGTTTCTAAATTAGGACCAGAAACGGCTACATAAACACCTTTGTGGCATTTCACATCAACATCTTTGGCTATTTCTAAAGCTTTGGCAATGATAGAGCGCTTGTAAGGCTGACTCATATCCGGAAACCGTGGTCCCAGTTCGCTTTCAATTAGACCTCTCAACGGGTTATCGGGTTGCAGATTAATGTGATCTTCGATAATCATCAAATCACCCTTCCTAAACTCAGGGTTTAAAGAGCCAGCAGCGTTAGAAACAATCAGGTTTTCGATGCCCAAACCCTTCATTACGCGTATAGGGAAGGTAATCTGTTGCATGCTATAACCTTCGTAATAGTGCAAACGTCCCTGCATAGCCACAATTTTCTTTCCGTTTAAGGTACCAAAAATGAGTTTGCCGCTGTGAAATTCTAAAGTAGAAATTGGAAAATTTGGGATATTGGAGTACATGAGCTGGTGCTCTACTTCGATATCTTTTACTAAACCACCCAAACCAGTGCCTAAAACAATGCCTATTTCTGGCTTAAAATTTTCTGTTTTACGTTTTATATATTCAACGGTTTCTTCTATTGCTCTTAACATAATTTAAAATGAGTTCGTCAAAGGTAATCTTATCTTCTTCAAATAATTCAACCTCAATGGGTAAATAATATACAGGTAAATTTACCAGTAAATCTTCAAATCCGGTAGCTCTTAAACGTTTGCTATCCTTTTCTGTTGTGATGATGATTTTTTCTTTTTTTATTCCAGCCTCAAAAGCTGTTCTTAACTTACTAATGTCGGCTTGTTTAAAGGCATAATGATCGCGAAATGCCTCGTGTTTAATGGTCTGCGTATGTTTTTGCAGTTCTTCTATTAAAGGTGCCGGATTAGCAACACCGGTAAGCAGGAAAACTTCAAAATCCTTAATCGATTCGAGCGGCCTGCTTTCGTCGCGGTACAGGTGCTGCAACTGGCCATATTTTAAATAGGCATGCAATACTGGCTGGTTATTATTGGGCTGCAGTTCGTTTATCGAAGCTTGCTGGGCTACATGCAATAAAGGCACCGGCGATTTGGTAACCAAAAGTACATCGGCCCGTTTGCGCGAAGCAAAAACATCCCTTAAATTCCCCGCAGGTAATAAAAACTGCAAAGTACCCAGTTTCCTGAACTCGAAAAGCAATATGTTAAAACCTGCTTTAATGGCGCGGTGCTGAAAGGCATCATCCAGGATAATGATATCGTGATTGTTTTCCAGCTGCTTTACCCCTGCCACACGGTCTTCGCACACGGCCACGGTAACCTGTTTAAATTTCTGGTAGTACTGTAAAGGTTCATCGCCAATGGTTTCGGCAGTAGCATGGTCATCGGCCAGGATAAAGCCTTTGGTTTTACGGCCGTACCCCCTGCTTAAAATAGCCACTTTATAATCCGACAGCAATCTTACCAGATATTCGGTAGTAGGTGTTTTTCCGGAGCCTCCAACTGCCAGGTTGCCGACACAAATTACCGGTAAATTGAACGATACGCTGCGCATTATGCCCCAATCGTATAGCTTTTTCCGAAGTACAACGGCCATAGCATAAACCAATGAGAAAGGGAGCAGCAGAAGACGTAAATAATTAACTAGCATAGTGTCGTGTTTTCAAAAATACTGATTATTTAAAAAAGAACTGCAATGCTTTTGGCAATGCCTGTTAAATGAACCTGTTGTGGTTAAAAATGTTTGCCAAATCAATATCCTTTTCAACACTGGTGTGATTTAAATTGATAAGCCTGAATTTTATTTTTATACTTGTTGTTCTATCAAAACATAATTAAATGTCTCCAAATAAGCGCTTAGTAGTTGGTCAGGGTCAGATTAGCGGCTACATTTCAATATTTTTAGCCGTTTTGGCTTTACTCGGTATCCTTTGTTTCCATTATCCCGAGAAATTGACCACCCCCGAATTCCGTGAAATTTACACCAAAGACAGTGTTGAAGTAATGATGCTGGGTGGTGTTATTGCTGCTTTTTTCTTTTCGGCGCTAAGTATTGTTTTAAGTAAAAAATTAAAGTGGGCCTGGCCAGGCTTTTTACTGGCTGCTTTTGCTGTATTACTGGGCGCAGTTACCGTTGAAGGCAGGGATGTAGTTAAATCGAACTGGCATTTTGGTTTAGACTGGATGATTTTGGATTTACTGTTAATGGTGGCTATTTTTGTCCCATTGGAATTGTTTTTCCCAAAAAACACCAACCAAACCAAGTTTCACGAAGAGTGGCGTACGGATTTAACCTACTTTGTGATCAGTCATTTATTTATCCAGTTTTTTGGTATTGTTACACAAAAACCTGCAGTGTTGTTTTTTGGTTGGATGGGCTTAGATAAAATCCATACCTGGGTGCAAAGCCTGCCTTTTGCCCTGGCTTTGTTTCTGGCTTTCTTCAGTACCGATTTATTTCAGTATTGGGCACACCGTTTTTTCCATACCAGAGTGGCTTTGTGGCGTTTTCACTCCATACACCACTCTACCCAGAACATGGATTGGCTGGCCGGAAGCCGCACACACTTTATCGATATCTTTTTTACCCGCGCCATGACTTTTATTCCGTTGTATATTTTAGGCTTTTCATCGACGGTTTTTAATGTTTATATTATTTTCATTGCCATTCATGCAGTTCTAATCCACGCCAACACACGCGTTAATTTCGGACCGCTAAAATATATTTTCACAACCCCGCAATACCACCATTGGCACCATTGCGAAGACCCCAAATATTATGGCCACAATTTTGCTTCGATATTTCCATTTATCGACATGATTTTTGGCACCTATTATTTACCGGGCAAAGAGTGGCCAGCCGGAACCGGAGTGCATGAAGCCGCCTACCCGAAAGGATTTGTGAAACAAACCATTTATCCTTTTACCAAAAGCCCGTTCGATACGGATTTGAATATGGAAGAGCGGAGCGATAGATAAGCTTATTGCATGATTAATGTGGTTGGTGGAGACACCAACCACTAGAGACATTCCTAGCGGTCGGTGTCGCAACGACCGCCTTAAAGCCAGTAACTAAAACTGCAATTCAATCGGCTTATCTGATTTATACGTTTCAACAATAATTGCCGGGATACTTAAGTGATGCTTTTGATACAGTGCCTGCCAAAACTCAGCGTCATTTTTCTTAGGGTATTTATAAAAATCCTGCCGTAATTTAACCGTCGAGAAATTATTGCTGTTTTTCTGCAAGGGATCAATATCATCCAGAAAGATAAGTTCCATTTCTGCTGAAGGCTCTCCGGCAGAGAATAATCCGGCCACAACGTTACATTTTAAATAGGTAGAAGCCAGGTGCGACTGACCATTTTTCAACTCATAATTTTGCCTATTTATCCAGATCATACTTTTATTAATGGTTGCTACATTACTTTCCATACCTTTAATCAAGTGCCCGTCGACCGTAATATACACCCAGCCATTGCGGCTCCGGTAAACCAGATTTTTAATCTTATTGAAAGAGATTTTATAGCATTTTACGCCTTCATACTCTACCTGGCCTTCAATTTCGTATTCATTGTCATCGTTTAACAGGTTTTCGTTAAAATTGGTTACAAAATAACATTTAAGCTCAACCCTTAAATCAACCGCATAGTTAACCTGAAAACTACCTGAAGTGCCTCCCCTTAATTTATCGAGCCTTCTTAATCCGTTTAATTGTAAGCGTATATCATTTTTATACTCATCGGTATGCAGGTTAAAAACACCTTCGGCAAAGGTTTTGTATTTTCCATCTCTGACCAGATATTGCCTGCAAATCAGATTCTTGCTTACCACACCAGTATCGCCAAGGTGAGCTAAACCGTTTTTAATCAAAGTTTGTACAAAAGTTGGCGAATAAATCTGCACATCGTTTAGCTTAACATACTTGTCTTTCAATTTAACAATAAAACCGGCGTTGCTACTCGTACTTTCATCAACCTTAACGGAACGGCTCTCATAACCAACGGAACTAAAAGAAAGCGATTGCCCTTTGTTCAGCGAATCGATTTTAACGCTAAAATTGCCCTCGTTATCGGTTAATGCTATCAGTAGCTGATGGTGATAAATGGATACTGATTCGAGACCCTTATCACTTTCGTTTAGTACACGACCTTTAATTACCTTTTGAGCCAAAGCGGTACTCACGCAAAAAAAGGAAAACGATAAAAATAACAGGAAGCTTTTGGAGAGGTGGCGCATTTTAGATTTTAATTTGATCCTCTAAAATATCAATAATTTGGAGATATGCACTTATATTATTTAATGTGGTTGGTGGAGACACCAACCACTAGAGACCTTCCTAGTGGTCGGTATCCTCACCGACTGCTCAAAAAAAATCAGGTAACCTAAGCTCTAAACCTCCACATTCGCTTCTACCCTTGGCGGCATTAATTTATAAACCACTGGTGTAACAATACGCGATAATAAGGTAGAACTGATTAAACCACCAATCATTACAATGGCCAGTGGCGAAATAAGCGGATTGCTGGAAAGTGCGATAGGCAGCAAACCTCCAATGGCTGTAAAGGTGGTTAAAATAATTGGCAGGAACCTGATTTCGCCTGCTTCTTCAATGGCCTGATTCAAAGGCATTCCTTCGGCACGCAATTGGTTGGTAAAATCGACCAGAAGAATGGTATTTTTCACTTCAATACCTGCCAAAGCCACAATACCAATGGTTGCCACAAACGATAGCGAATTGCCTGTAACCATCAGTGCAAGCACAGCCCCTACAATACCCAGTGGAATAACCGAAAGTACAATGAGCGTACTTTTAAAAGTTTTGAACTCTAACACCAACACGGCAATAAAAAGGAAAAGCGTAACCAGCAGTATACTACCAAAGCCACCAAAAGATTGGTTCCGGCTTTCTATTTCGCCACCCATTTCGAAGGTATAACCATCGGGCAGTTTCAGGTTCTTCATCTGCGCCTCTACATCCTGAATCACCTTATCATTTAAAAAGCCTTTCTGTACAAAAGCATTTACCGAAATGGTACGCGTTTTATTGTAGTGGTTAATACTTAAAGGCGAAGTTTCGAGCTTTAACGAAGCCACCTGCAGTAACGGAATGGATGTACCCTGGTTATTATTGATGTGCAGGTTATTGAAAACCGTTAAATCGGGGTATGATGGGCGCCTGGTGGTAAGCAGGATGTTGTAATCATCACCATTAGATTTGGGGTTAATGAATTTGCCTACTTCCAAACCTGCTACAGCCATGCGAACAGTACGGTCGATATTCACCGTCGGGATACCCAACGCCTGTGCCTTATCTTTATTGATATCGACTTTAATATCGGATTTTAAGTTTTTAAGCGGATTGTTTACATAAATGGTTCCGGCAGTTTTAAGCAACATATTTTCTACCCGGCCACCAATGTTTCTTAAGGTATCTAAATTATCGCCAAGCAAACGCACTTCAACCGGTGAAATAATAGGCTGTCCCTGTTCAAAATCTTTAACTTCTACTTTAGCACCAGGGTAAGGTGTCCATTTTTTACGCAGCATTTCGATGATTTCGATTTTGCGGTCGGATTTTATATCGGGTTGCAACAACACAAAAAGTTCGGCAAAGTCGGTACGCTCATTTTGAGGCAATACATTGTAATAAATCCGTGGATTACCCTTCCCAACATTGGATGCAAAATACCTGACTTCGGGAATCTTTTTCAATTCCTTTTCAATGGCTTTAGTAACCGAATCGGTATAATTGAGGTTCGATTGTAAAGGGGTAGAAATATTGATCAAAAACTGCGGCTTTTCTGAGGCCGGGAATAAGCTGAACCCAATAACCGGAATAAGCATAATAGAACCTGCAAAAATGGCCACGGCAATTACAATGGTCAAAATGGGTTTAGCCAGTGCCTTATCCAACAATTTGGAATAAGAGCCGTGGATAATTTTCTGCAAAGTGCGCAAGAAAATATTGCCATTAGCATCGGCATGTGGTTTTAACAATTTGCTCGATAAAAAAGGTACTACAGTTAAGGCCACCAACATGGAAGCAATAACCGAGCAGATTACGGCTACAGGCAAACTCCTGATAAACTCGCCCGATGCTTCGGGTAAAAACATCAAAGGCATAAAAGCGATAATCAGCGTAGCTGTACAGCCCATTACGGCCATGCCAATTTGCTTCGTCGCTTTCAGCGTAGCTTCTAACCGGCTATGTCCGTCGCGCATCCAGCGTTCTATGTTTTCGACCACCACAATACTATCATCAACCAGCAATCCCAGCGACACCACTAAACCAACAATACTCAGCTGGTTTAAACTAAAGCCTAAAACACTTAACAAAACTACACCAATGGCTAACGAAAGCGGAATAGAAACCATTACCACGATCGAGGCGCGTGTACCCAAAGGTAAAAGCGTAACCAAAACCAATAAAATGGCAATCATAAAATCGGCACCTAAACCACCCAGCCGACTGTTTACATTATCGGCCTGATCGAACATTAACTGCTGATCGATATTGGCAGGTAAAGTTTTCCTGAATTTTTCGATTACCGGTAAATAGGCTTTTTGAGCAGCAGTAATGTTTCCGCCCGATTTTTGCGCAGCCACCACAAAAACACACCGGTGTCCGTTTAAGCGGGTAATGTCTTTTTCTTGTGAATAATCGAAATACACATTAGCTACATCTTTTAAAGCGGTGTTTTTTCCGTTGCCACTAAAAACAACGGTATTTTTAATTTCATCGATATTCTGATAGTTGCCACTGGTTTTAATGTTAAACGATTTGGTGCCAGCATTTACACTTCCACCTGGGATATTGGCCACTTCGCTTTGAATGGCATTGGCAATAAAAGTAACCGGAATGTGCAGCTGCGCCAGTTTTTCGAGGTTTAAATCAACCCGAACCAACTGATCGGGCAACCCCATAATTTCTACGTTTTTCAAGAACGGGATTTTCTCCAATTCTGATTGTAAATCTTCAGCTTTGGTTTTCAGTTTATCGCGCGATGCATTTTCGGAAACGAGTGCAATCTGCAATACATTTACATCCGATGGAGAAACTTTTTGCACTTCCATACTGTAAATTTCCTGTGGAAGGTTAGCCCGTTCACTGTTTACCTCGCGCACCAGCTCCTGGTATTTATCATCTACATTTACGGCATACTTATACTCTACAAAAATTACAGCCAGTCCGTCGCGGATTGTGGTTTTAATGTTCTTGATATCATCCAGGCCATAAATGGTTTTTTCTAAAGGTTTTACCACCAGCTCTTCCATATCCTTCGGACTTGCACCCGGATACACTACTACAACCGGGTAATTTGGCGCATTCATATCCGGATCTTCCGACCGCGGCATGTTAAATATAGTGGTAATGCCCAGCGCCAACACCATGAGCACCATGATTAGCGTAAACTGGTAATTTTTTACAGCGTATTCTGATATTTTCATCTTCTTAGCTATGATGTTTATACTTTCTTTTCCTCTGGGGGGTGATTTCACAGATTTGAGTGATTACACCGATTTTCAGCGCTAATCTGCTTTCAGCTTTAGTCTTTCTGCTTTAGTCTTTCAGCTCTTCTTACTTTAGTCTTTGGTCTTTCAGCTTTAGTATTATTTTACCACCTTAATCTTCGATCCATCAGTTAAATAAGCACTTCCCGAAACAATTAAGCCTGATGCATTTTCTAAGCCGCCACTAATGGTAATTTTATCGTTCTGTATAGCTCCTAACTGAACCTTAACTTTTTGGGCCGTTTTATTGTCGTTGGTAATAAAAACATAACCTTCGTTTTCACCACCATCTAAAAGGGCGTCGTACGGAATGGTATAACCGCTGCTGGTTTTAGTTGGAATAATGGTGGCCTTACCAAATAAGCCCGCAGCAAGCCCCTGAATTTTTGCATCGCTTAAGCTCAACTCCACACCAAAAGTTCCACTTTGTGGGTCGATGCCTTCTGCTTTTCGACTTACTTTGGCACTTAATGTCTGATTAGGCAAGGCATCGGTCGTAATGGTGGCACCATCGCCTATTTTTAAAGCTGCCCACTGCACATCGCTTAAACCAACTTTTAAAATCCATTTACTTTGTTTTGCTCCGTTTATCTGTAAAATCGGGGTTCCAGGTCCTACAACCTGACCATCGTTAGCTAGTTTTTTAAGCACATAACCGCTGCTTGTAGCCCTGATTTCGGAATAGTTTTGATTAAATTTCACTGCATCCAGTTGTTGTTTAGCTACCTGTAATGCCGTTTTAGCATTTTGCATCTGCTCTAAAGTGGCCACACTATCTTTATACAGTTTGCTTGCACGGCTGTAATCACGTTCGGCTTTTTGGTAAGCCAGGTTAACCTGCTGCACCTGTGCCGAAATTTCGGTCTGGTTTACCGTAGCCAGTAATTGTCCCTGATGCACAGCATCGCCTTCTTTTACCAGAATTTTATTAATAATTCCACCATTTTTAAACGAAAGGAAGGTTTCATCATTGGTGGTAAACTGACCGGAAGCAGCAATGGCATGACTGGCATCTTCAACTTTTAGCGATATTACCTTTACCGGAATGGTATCCTGATTGCCAACATTTGCAGCATCAGTTTTATGGTTACTGCATGCACTTATGGTAAAACCAGCGACAAGCAGGGCTGAGTAAATAAAGATCTTCTTCATAAAATTAATTTATTGAATAGGTTGCGGTTTCGCGTTCTACATCGGCCATTGCCGACAAAACTTTATACCGGTTAATGTTGACTAAAAGTTGGGCCGAAGTGTATTGGTTGCGGGCATCGATGGTTTCGATAAAGGAATTGGTACCCGCTTTATATCCTTTTTCAATCAGGCGCTGATAACTGGAGGCCGCCTCGAACTGTTTAAGCGAAGATTGATAGGTTTGATAAGCAGCCTTTAAATTATTTTGTGCCGTTTTGGCCGAAAGGTTTAACTGTTGCGCAACCAGATTGGCATTTAGCTCGGCATTTTTGATATCGAGATTGCTTTGTTTGATTTTGAAGTTATTTCGGTTTCCGGTAAAAATCGGGATATCGAGCTGCAAACCAATCATATAATACCGTGTATTATCGTTAAAATGAAACCCTTCCGATTGTGAACCCAAATCAACAAAGCCACCCAATTTCGGCACTGCAAACTGCCGGTTCATTTTAAGCGCTGTTTTGTTGATGCTGATCAGCTGATCTAAAGCCTTTAATTCTTCCCTCCCACCGGTCACTGATAAATCAGCAATTAGTGCGGTAGCTTTATTCAAATCGGCCTGGTTATCAAAATTTGCATCAATATTTTCGTTTGCATCGCGGTTTAAGAGGAAATTAAAATACATGCCGGCATTAACTACCTGTTGCTGGGCCGAAACCAACTGCGCATTAACATTTTCTACTTCGCTCTTTGAACGCAATACATAGGCTGGCAAACCTTTGCCGCCATCAAGCAATTTTTCGTTTACCCGCAAACCTTCGTTAGCCAGTTGCAAACCCGATTTATAAATATCAACCGCTTGCAAGGCATTCTGGTAATTGTAATAGGCCGTTTTAATACTCCGTACCAAATCGCGTTTGTAAATCTGCACTTCAAACTCCTGTAAGCTTAACTGCTGTGCCGAAATCTGCTTATTGTAACCCAAATCGCTATTGATAATGGGAACCGTTGTGCGCACTTTGGCATCGTAATAATTTTTAGGCAGAAAGTTGATGCTCTGGTTTTCCATCAACGGAAAGTTGTTGGTAGCAGTCAGTTTATTCAATGTCGAATAAACCGGATTTAACAAATCGCCGAGTGGTAGCGGGATGTTACGGCCGCCATCAGCAGTAGACCAGGTGGTAGAAAAAGCAACAGTCGGGAGATATAAACTCCTCGCTGTTTTTAACGCCAGCTGAGCCTTATCCAGCGAAATGTTTTTTTGCTGCAAAACGATGTTGTTTTTAAAGGCTTCGGCTACGTAACCGTCCAGCAGCTGCTGGGCATTAGCCTTCGAAACCCCAATTATAACAGAGAAAAGCAGCAAACTAAATAACTTCGTTCTCATAATTAACAGTGTTAATTTAATGTTATTTTAAACTATTCAACATGGCTATAAAACCCTCAAAAGTTTTCTCCAGCCAGTCGCCCTCCTCTAGTATATGCGCTTTGGTGGTAGCCATGTGATCGAGGTGCCCCTGCAACTTTAAACTGCACAAACCATGCATTAACGACCATACGTTAAGTGCAAAAGTGGTGGTATCAAAACTGGTAAAGTAACCCGCAGCCTTACATTGATCAACCGTCATAATTAAAGCCGTAAAGGCTTGCTCGCCCTCTTCCCATTCTTCATCGTGACAGTGCGCCTTAACAAATTCGATGGGTTCTTTCATGATAAACATGAGTTCGTAAAAGTCGGGATTGTTTAGCGCAAAGCTCATATAAACACGCCCCATAGCCTTTAATCGCTCAAATGGTTCGCTCACATGTTGCAATACCCCAAACTGCGAACCCAATAGTTTAAAGCCCTCCTGATGCAAAGCATACATGATATCGGCCTTGTCTTTATAGTACAGATAAATGGTCGTCGGACTGAATTCTATTTTCTCCGCAATCTTCCTGATCGAAGTTGCTTCATAGCCATCCTTTAAAAAAAGTTCTTTCGCCGCATCCAAAATCCGCTGACGTAAATCTTCCTTGTGCTTCTCTTTACGCTCTTTTATTCCCATGATAAAACAATTACATCGCAAACATAATTAACACTGTTAATAAAATGAAATTATTTTGGAAAAATTTTGTTTAAGAAGTATTAGGGAGAAAAATGGAGCAAATAAAAAAGCATGCCTGGATTTGGAACATGCTTAAGCTATATTAATCCCCCCCTAAAACCAGGTGTTTATAAAAGGCGTTACAGATGAGGTAATTATAGGCGATACTTACCGGAAAGATTTTCTGGATACGATGAAGCAGAAGCTGATTTCTTGATAAACGGAGATCGTTAGGCGTTAGGCAAAAATAATCCTAATTTAACGTAAGCAATAAATCTATATTGGCTTCTGCAAATACTAATTAATTTTTAGCTTTATTTTTGCCTATCACTTTTTTATGCCATGCTTCAATCGCAGGTAAGTCTTTTTTATATTGTTCAACATCCCAAACAATTCCCATCTCAATCAGATAAGCAGCGTAAGTAGTCAATCCGATATCTGCCCTTCGGGTATCAATATGATCAGGATCGATCATAGGCACGATGGTATATTTGTTGGTCTGTAGGTTCCATACTACCTGACTCCCATAAATCTGTGGCCTACCCTGCAACATTGCAATCCTATCTTCGAGCAGGGCCAAACTGGTGGCTTTTAATTTTTTGTTCTTTGCAGCTATGCGCATAATGGGTAAATATTTCTCCTGAGTTTTCAAATCAGCGTGCTGTATTACCAGGAATAAAGTTGAATTTGCCTCTTCACCTATCTCATCAGCGCTTAACCAACCATATTGATTAATAACCTTCGATACCGTGATCAGATTCAAGGAGTCTGTTTTGTCAATCAACCTAAAATGTTTACGCAGCGTATCTTTTAACTTAACGCTATCACCCGCAAAGCGACTCCTGATATCATTAAGCTGGCTTCTGTAAACCTGGTCCAGCTTGCCGATGGTATCCAATTTCCTGATTAGCATATCCCGGTTAGCTATCTGGCTAAAAGAGGAATTGGTAAGCAATAAAAAAATAATAAATAGATAGAGGGTTCTCAAGGGCGATAAATGAATTTGCCTAAAGCTAATCATAATAATTTGTTTAATAGCGTTCCCCGGATCAACCACATTTTAACCGAAATGGCTCCAAAATTACCCCTCACTTAACCCAGCTACTCTACTCAAACGTTTGCCCTATTTTCTTTACAGAATAATAGAATTGCCTATGTTAAAAAGCAGTATCTTTGCGCAACTCATAAAAAATACACTATGCTTAAAGGATTTTTTAACGTACCTACCCCGGTAAACGAACCCATTTTAAACTACGGACCAGGCAGTAAAGAACGTGCTCTTTTAAAAGAAGCATTGGCCGAAGCCCGCGCACACCAACAAGACATTCCGATGTATATTGGTGGTAAGCAAGTTCACACTACCAAAAAAGGTAAAGTTGTTCCACCTCACGATCATCAACATATTTTAGCCCAATACAGCATTGGCGATAAAACCCATATTGCACAAGCTATCGATGCTGCTTTAGCGGCAAAACAAGACTGGGAAAACCTGGCCTGGGAGCACAGAGCTGCAATCTTTCTAAAAGCTGCCGATTTAATTACCGGTAAATACCGTTATAAATTAAATGCAGCAACCATGCTTGGCCAAAGCAAAAACGCTTATCAGGCTGAGATTGATGCGGCTTGCGAGCTAATCGATTTCTTACGTTTTAACGTAAGCTACATGGTAGATATTTATAAGCAACAACCTCCGGTTTCGCCACGCGGAAGCTGGAACCGTGTTGAGCAACGCCCTTTAGAAGGTTTCGTATTTGCCCTTACCCCTTTCAACTTTACTGCAATTGCAGCTAACTTACCTGCTTCTGCAGCTATGATGGGTAATGTGGTGGTTTGGAAACCTGCCGATACACAAGTATATGCAGCCAACCTGTTAATGGAAATTTTCCGTGAAGCAGGTTTACCTGATGGTGTTGTAAATTTGGTTTATGCCGACGGGCCAGAAACTGGTGACGTAATTTTTAACCACCCTGATTTTGCAGGTATTCACTTTACAGGTTCTACTAAAGTATTTCAGGAAATCTGGAAAACCATTGGTACCAACATTCATAAATACAGATCGTATCCACGTATTGTAGGCGAAACAGGTGGTAAAGATTTTATCCTTGTTCATCCATCTGCGCAAACTAAAGCAGCCAGCACAGCTATTGTACGTGGTGCATTTGAATACCAGGGACAAAAATGTTCGGCAGCTAGTCGTGTTTATATTGCAAAAAGCCTTTGGCCTGAAATTAAAGAACAAATGCTGGCTGACTTAGCTACTTTTAAAATGGGTGGCACCGAAGATTTCACCAACTTTATTAATGCGGTAATTGATGAGCGCTCGTTTGATAAACTGGCTAAATACATCGATCAGGCTAAAAAAGATAAAGGTGTAGAAATTATTGCCGGTGGTAACTACGATAAGAGCAAAGGTTACTTTGTTGAGCCAACCATCCTTGTGGTTGAAGATCCGAAATATACTACCATGTGCGAAGAGTTGTTTGGGCCGGTATTAACTGTTTATGTTTATGCCGATCAGGATTTCGATTCGATTTTAGAAGTAATTGATACCACTTCGCCATACGCTTTAACCGGTGCATTAATTGCGCAAGACCGTTATGCTATCGAGAAAGCAAGCCATGCATTACGCAATTCGGCTGGTAACTTCTACATTAACGATAAATGTACTGGTGCAGTTGTTGGTCAGCAGCCTTTTGGTGGTGCCAGAGGTTCGGGTACTAACGATAAAGCCGGTTCGATGATCAATTTATTACGTTGGGTTTCTCCACGTACGATTAAAGAGGTTTTCGAATCGCCAACTGATTACCGTTATCCATTCTTAGCTGAAGATTAATTCAGCCAAAGAAATATAGTATATCAAAACCTCCGGAAGCCCCGGGGGTTTTTCTTTTTCAAGATAAACAAACCTCCGTCACCCTGAACTTGTTTCAGGTCCTCTCATTAGAAAAAATCAAATCACCTTATTATTAACCGCGTAAGAAAGCGCTTCTACAATATTACTTACTCCAAAATTGGCAAAGATTTGCCTCCTGTAATACTTAACGGTATCGGGAGATACGAAAATCTTATCGGCAATCTGATTAATGGTTAAACCCTGCGCGTACAAACGTAAAACCTCTAACTCGCGCTCGGTAAGTTGTGGTTTCACCTGCTTCTTCCACAACTTGCTGTTTAAATCGAGCTGCCAGATTTGATCAGAACCCTGTTTATGGATCGCCGCGTTGCCTGCTGTTTTATTAGCAGAAATGGAGACCACACAAACCGCTTTCCACATCTTCCCTTCGGCATTGAGAAAAAGCGGGGTAAGTTTATGGTTAATCAATGTGGCTTTGCCGTTTTTATTCTGCAAATGAAAATCATAGGTTATGCTATATTGTTTTTTCTCGCTTACAGACACTTTCTCAAAAAAATCGAATCCGGTTTCGTTAATCAGATCGAGCAATTGCAAATCTTTTTCGGGCACATTGTTAAAATAGAAACCATAACCCATTTCCATTACTTCGGCTACGGTGTGGCCACATAGAAAAAGTGGATTGCCGGATACATATTCGAATTTCATTTCGGCATAATCGATTACATACACGCTTTGATAAGTCAGTTTTTCGAATGCGCTGATTGCTTCCAGGTAATTATCAAGCTGGAGCTTATCTTCGTGGCTTACTTTTTCTATCTTATTCCTGGTCAGTAATCCTGTATGGTTATCGGCTTTCATAGCTCTACTAAAGTAGCAAAATTACACTAAAGTGTAGTCGGCAATCGGTTTACATTTCAGATTTTTGTATATATCACGATCTCATTATGGCAACAGAAGAACTGACTAAACTAAACCTTACTGAACTAAACAAAAACAAAGCAAAATTAAAGTCAATACTCATTGCGGGCGCAATTGTTTGGCTGTTTTTGCTGTTAGCGGTAATATACCTGCTCATATTTAAATCAAAATCGGCTATTCCGTTTGTACCGATCCTGATTGCTGTACCGCTTACATTTTTACCGGCAATAACCAGCTGGGGAGAAATAAATAAGGAAATAAAATCACGCAATCAAAATTAATCGCCATGATGGCAATTTGTACCAGCTGCAACCAGGATATACCCGAAAACTATTGCACCAAATGCGGCGAACCAGCAATACTTAAAAGAATTGACCGGCATTACATTCAACACGAAATAGAACACGTGCTGCATTTAGAAAAAGGAATATTTTACACGGTTAAAGAATTATTGATCAGACCCGGGCAAACTATCCACAACTTCATATCTAACAACAGGAGCAGATTGGTAAAACCGGTTGTATTTATTATTGTAACCTCTTTAATTTATACGCTGATTAATCACTTTTTCCACATTGAGGAAGGTTACATTAATTTCGATAAAACCGGCACAGCAGCTACAAATCCAATTAATGAGTGGGTCCAGAGTCACTATGGTTACGCCAATATTATTATTGGTGCTTTTTTGGCCTTATGGCTGAAACTCTTTTTCAGGAAATACGACTATAATTTCTTTGAATTACTGATTCTCTTGTGCTTTATACAGGGGATGGGCATGCTCATATTTGCCATTTTTGCCGTGATTGAAGGACTCACACGTGTTCATCTTTTGCAGTATTCGGGTATGCTTTTTTTAGCCTACTTTTCCTGGGCTGTAGGGCAATTTTTCGATAAACACAAATATATCAATTACCTGAAAGCGTTGGGTGGTTATCTTTTAGGGGTAATTACTTTTACGGGCTGTACGCTATTATTGGGGTTACTATTGAGTATAGTTACGAAACATTAATCACCCTTCTTCTCTTTAACAACCATTGCTTAATAAATTTAATATGGGCATCATTCCTAACTGCTCATTAACTTAAAAATACAAGAAGTACTACAAAACTCGCTAAAATCACGTCAGTTTTAGCGAATACCAACTCATTTATTGTAAGCACCCTTTCATAAATTAGTTAAGTATTAACCAAATATTTACCAACATGAAAAAAGCACCAAAAAATGTGGCGTTACTTTGTCTCCTACACTTATTCTTTAACTCCTGGAATCACTTATTGTGCTAAATAAGGGAGGTTAGAATCTACTAATGCCAATATTGCACAATAATTTGCTAATTAAGATCAATTGCAAAAGCGCGATTATTGCGTAATTGCAACAATCTCATTACAAAACAGCCTTAACACAGTTGCAGGCATTTAATTGTAATTGAGCAACTTGTAACCAAATATACTTTACACTTAACTGAAATATGAGCTAAACTTACCAGGAATTTTAAATCCCGAGGTAATGGCTTATATCTTTCAAATAACTGCGTTTCGTTAAACTTTTACGTGCCATTACCGATTGCAACCCTAAATCTACCTAATAGCCGTCTCCTATCCTTAGAATAGATTAATGACCAAGTATAGCAAACATACCGATCAACAATTAATCCAGTTATTAACTGATGGAGATAGCATGGCCTATACCGAGATCTACAACCGTTATAAACGTTTATTATACCTCTTTGCATTTAGAAGGCTTGGAGAAAAAGAAGAAGTTTGGGATGCCGTGCATGAAGTCTTTCTTTCATTGTGGTTAAATCACGAAAACTTAGCCATTACTTATACCTTATCTACTTATTTGCATACTGCCGTAAGAAACAAGGTGGCTAACATCATTAGTCATAAACAAATATGTGCACGCTATTTAGATAGCTTTAGCACCTATCTTGCTGTTGAGAATGAGTATACAGATCATCGCGTAAGGCAGAAAGAGCTTGAAAATTTAATTGAAATTGAAATAAATGCACTGCCTGTAAAGATGCGGAAAGTATTTGAACTGAGCCGTAAAGCAGGCTACAACCGCAAGCAAATTGCAGAATTACTAAACCTTTCAGAAGAAACGGTTAAAGCACAAATGTACCAGGCCCTTAAAAAGTTAAAGGTAAGATTAGGCTCTATGCTGACGCTACTTTTTATTTTCTAAAAATATTTAATTACAGACTAACCCTACCCCCCTCCTTAACTGACTAACTACTAAATAACCAAATATCTAGTAGATGGATCACCAATACGCCAAAGAACTGCTTAAAAAGTACAGATCAGGAACTTGTAATCAGCAAGAACAAGAACTGGTTGAAAATTGGATTGCATTTGGTGAATTCCCTGAATTTGAGATTACAGAGGAAGAGTTAAAAGAAGAACTCAGTTCCCTGTCTGATACGCTGCCACTGTACAAAGAAACACACTTATGGAAACGCATAGGTATTGCTGCTACCGTGGCTATTGCAGTTATTGGCGCAACTTTATGGTATTCTACTCAAAATGGCAATAAGAACGTACTAAAAGCTTCGGTTGCAAAAAACATTAACACTGGAAAAGTTGGTGCAACATTAACACTGGCAAACGGCAAAAAAATTAAACTAAGTGATGCGGTAAATGGTGAAATAGCCAATGAGCTGGGCGTAAGCGTAACGAAGACTCAGAATGGTCAGTTAATGTACGAGTTCAAATCATCTTCTACAAAAGCTGCAACAAAAAATGCTGTCAATACATTGTCTACAGGCCGGGGTGAAACCTATATCCTAATTCTACCTGATCAATCTAAAGTTTGGTTAAATGCAGCCTCCAGTATTACCTATTCAACAAATCTTGTTGATAGTAAAGGTATCCGCAGGGTTCAATTACAGGGAGAAGCTTATTTCGAAATCTTTAAAGACAAAACACATCCTTTTATAGTACATACCGATAATCAGGACGTAGAGGTGCTGGGTACCCATTTTAATATTAATAGTTATGCCGACGAGGCGGTTACTGCAACCACATTGCTTGAGGGTAGCGTCAAAATCAGCACAGCTAAATCTAGTCGCCTTTTAAAACCCAATCAGCAAGCCTTACAACGCAACGACGGAAATGTTGAGATCAGGGAAGTAAATACCGATGATGTTGTTGCCTGGAAAGATGGCTATTTCATTTTTGAAGATGAAACATTGGAAAGCATCATGCGCCGGATTTCAAGATGGTACGATGTAGAAGTCGAATATGCAAAAGATGTAGATAAAAATAAATTATATGGTGGTGGAGTTTCCAGGTACAACAATGTATCAACCGTTTTAGAAATTCTGGCATCAACAAAAAACATCCATTTTAAAATTGAAGGGAGGAAAATTATGGTTACAAAATAAACTAAAACACTAATCAACTGATCAGGACATGCAAATCTTAAGAAGAAACAAAATCAATCCCAATGGCTATCGGGATTGATTAGAGTGTTTTGATTAACAATTCTCAATAGAATTATTTATAGTTTAAAGCGCGGTGACCTGCAAATTTTCGACGATGAGAAGGCCTTCGCAAACCAACCAAAACAACCAAATTTATGAAATTTAATCATCTATTTAGATGTGATCTCCCAGATATCGCATTTAAACAACTGTTGCGCATTATGAAATTGATTACCGTTATCATGGTTGCTTTTATTGTGCAAATACATGCTTCAACCTTTGGCCAGTATGTAACACTTAAAGAGAACAATAAAAATTTACGCAGTATATTTAAAGAGATCAGGAAACAAACAGGTTATCTGGTTCTTTATGAATCTTCTATCGTAAATCGAACTGCCGTAGTAACGGTAGCTTTGGATAAAGTTCCGTTGAATGAGGCGTTGAAAATCATTCTTCAAAACCAAGCGCTTGATTTTGAAATTAAACAAAAATCGATCATTTTAAGTAAGCACAAGATTGATATTGAGCCGGTTGCTGAAAAAATCCAACAAATTGACCTTAAGGGAAAAGTGTCAGACGAGAGTGGCAAAGGCATTCCTAACGTAAATGTTTCTATAAAAGGCACCAAAAAAGGAGTATCGACAGATACTCAGGGAATTTTTTCTATTACACTGGCAAATGGAGAAAATGAGATTGTGATCTCGGCCATAGGTTTCGAAACGCAAACCATTGCGGTAAACAACCGCACCACAATTAATATCATCCTTAAAGAAATGACCGCTAAACTGGATGAGTTTGTGGTAGTAGGTTATGGTACACAGAAGAAGGTAAATCTTTCAGGTTCTGTTTCAACTGTAACCGGTAAAACCCTCACAGAACGACCTGTGCCCAACGTTCAAAACCTGCTACAAGGAAGGGTAAGTGGTTTAGACGTTGTACAATCTACCGGAGAGCCCGGCAGAGATGGTGCCAATTTTAGAATTCGTGGCTTTGGATCGACAGGAGCTTCTCCCAATCCATTGGTGTTAATAGATGGGGTTATTGGTACCATGAGTAATTTATCTCCGCAGGATATTGAGAGTGTTACCGTATTAAAAGATGCATCCTCAGCCTCAATTTATGGAGCAAGGGCAGCCAACGGGGTTATTTTAGTAACTACAAAAAAAGGCAAAGCTGGTACCAACGTAATCGAATACAATGGAAACTATGGCTTAAGTTATGCAACCAAATCCCCTGATCTGATTACCAATTCAGTAACCTACATGGAAATGTACAATCAGGCTCAGGCACGCAGTGGTCAGCCAGCTCAGTACACCCAGGCACAAATAGATCTTTATAAAAATAACCCTAATAGCGAACAATATCCAAATTTTGACTGGCTAGGATATATTTTGGGAAAAGGGCCTATCCAAAACCATAACTTAGGTTTTTCTGGTGGCACCGACAAAAGCACTTATAAATTATCTTGACCAGGATGCCATCACAAAAGGCTATAAATATAACCGTTATAATGCATTATTAGATTATACCAACAGGGTACACAAAAGCGTTAAAGTTGGTACCAATATTAATTTTTCTTACGAAGATTTTAAAGCACCCTGGTTAACCAACGCTGATCTTTTGTTGTTGGCTTATGCATCTGCCCCTACCTTTAAACCTTTCTTACCTGATGGTAGCGGTAGAATTTCGGGCAGGGACTTTTCAACTACATCTGGCACCAACAGAACTGTTGAAGAAGTATATGCTACTGGCGGGCAGTTTACTAAAAATTACAATGTAAATGCTCAAGCCTACGTGGATGTTGATTTGCTAAAGGGCTTAAAATGGAACACAAAAGCTGCGGTAACATTTTTTAATCAGGATTACCGACAACGCCAGTTTGGTACCTCCTCTTATAATTACCAACCTAATGCAAGCGGGGTTTACACCCAAAGCGGAAACGGTAATCCAACTTTTGTAGGCCTGCGCCAAAGTTCTGCCAGAAATATTACCAAAACATTTTACAGTACACTAAACTACACTAAAACATTCGATAACAGCCATAACTTAAGTGCACTGGCGGGGTATGAACAACAAAACAACCGCAGTGAAAGCATTGGTGGTAACCGATTTGATTTTCCTAACAACACCATCATGGAACTTGATGGAAGTTCTGCCCTCAACCAATCATTAAGCGGAGGTTCTTTCGAATGGGCCTTACAATCGCTATTTGGCCGGATTAATTACGATTATAAAGGAAAATACTTTCTGGAAGGTAATATCAGGTATGATGGTACTTCGCGGGTAGACCCAAGGTATCGCTGGGGAACTTTTGGCGGTGGTTCTGCTGCATGGAAATTATCAGAAGAAAGCTTTATTAAAGACAATGTTTCGTGGATTGACAATTTAAAACTCAGGGCTTCTTATGGCGTACTCGGAAATCAGGAAATAGTTACAGATGGCAACGCGAATTATTATCCTTATCAGGATGTACTCACCTCAACAAGTTATCCATTTTCATCGCTTTCTTCGGGCTTACAATATACCCGGTTAACGGATAAAGAATTGCGCTGGGAAAAAACTGCCATCGCAGATTTCGGTCTCGAATTCGATATTTTTAAAGGCTTATTTGGTGCTACAGTAAGTTGGTATAATAAGAACACTACCGATATATTGGCCCGACGCACTGATTTACCAGCCAGTGTTGGTTTAACAGCCCCGGTAGTTAATGCAGGTGCCATGACCAACAAAGGAATTGAAATTGAGCTGAGACACCAAAACCAGATTGGCGAATTTACCTACGGTGCAAATCTTATATTTCACAGTTATAGAAACAAAGTT